>JGI24708J26588_10002353_pt1 | contig 14316 bp, 16 predicted proteins | sample BioPla1DNA2_FD_26588 | JGI IMG/M metagenome (IMG submission 26588) | reverse complement strand
AATTGACTAAAACCCACACATGACATATAATTATAAGGATAACTATATTCTCATAGTATACACAGATAAGGGTGGATTATATGATAAAAAGCATGACAGGTTACGGTAGAGGAGAATATATAGAAGGAGATAGGCAGGCCATAGTTGAGATAAGCTCAGTTAACAATAGGTATTTAGATACCAATATACGCATGCCCAGATCAATAGCTTATTTTGAAGAAGATATTCGTAAATACGTACAAAAACATGTGGCACGGGGTAAACTAGATATATATATAACCTACAGTAGCCAAGACGAGGATGATGTTAGCATAAGTGTTAACGAAAGCTTATGTAAGAAATATGTAAGTACACTTAGGGAAGTTCAGGATAAATATGATCTAATAGATGATATTTCTACCATGAATATTACAAGTTTACCAGATGTTTTATTAATTGAAAAGGATCAAACCGATAAGGATAAAATCTGGGAAATCGTAAGCAAGGCCCTTGAAGAGGCTGTTAGCTCCCTAAATGATATGCGTAGTAGCGAAGGTAGAATGTTAAAAGCTGATTTAATCTTAAAAACCCAAAATATATTTACTATAATAGACGACATTAATGACAGATGCCCTTTAATAGTAGATAGGTATAAACAAAAACTATATAAGAAGATCTTAGAGACACTAGATAGTTTAGAAGTTGAAGTTGAGGAAAGTAGGGTACTTACAGAGGTAGCCATATTTTCGGACCGTACAAGTATTGATGAAGAGCTTACTAGACTAAGAAGCCATATAACCCAGCTTAATGGTATTTTAAATGAAGGCGAGGTAGTTGGCAGAAAACTAGATTTTTTATTACAAGAAATAAATAGGGAAAGTAATACTATAGGCTCTAAGGCTTCAGATGAATTAACTACAAAATATGTAATTGAGCTAAAGAGCGAAATCGAAAAGATTAGAGAGCAAGTCCAAAATATTGAGTAAAGCGAGAGAAATATATGAGTTTAGGTTTCATTAATATAGGCTATGGTAATATTGTAGCCACAGATAAAATAATATCAATTGTAAATCCAGAGTCAGCCCCTATAAAGAGGCTTATAAATGATGCCAGGGAAAGGGAATATTTAATAGATGCAACCCATGGTAGGAAGACTAGGGGAGTTATTGTAACAAACAGCAATCATGTAATATTATCAGCCCTGCANCCAGAAACAATGGTGCAGCGTTTAGCAAATAAAGAAGAAGTGTTATAATAAGGAGAGTAAGATGAACAAAGAAGGATTAAAAATTGTAATTTCTGGNCCATCAGGTTCCGGTAAGGGTACAATTGTAAATAAACTTATAGAAAATGAGAATTCAATTGTTTCCATATCTGCTACAACAAGGAAGCCAAGAGTTGGAGAAGTTGATGGCAAGCATTACTTTTTTAGATCAAAAGAAGACTTTGAGGAAATGATAAGGAATAATGAGCTATTAGAGTATGCAAGATTTTGTGATAACTACTATGGAACCCCAAAGAAATTTGTAGAAGATACAACAGCAAGTGGCAAGAATATTATTCTAGAAATTGAGGTAGAAGGGGCCCTTCAGGTTAAGGAGATTTATCCAGAGGCTGTATTTATATTCGTTATACCGCCAAGTTTAGAAGAACTTAGGCAAAGGCTGATAGATAGGCAGACAGAAACCATTGATGTAATTGATAAAAGGTTAAGCAGGGCTAAGGAAGAGCTACCCTACTACAAGGAATATGACTATCTAGTTGTAAATGATGATATAGATAGTGCAGTTACAAGTATAGAAAATATTATAAACTGTGAAATGCAAAAATCCAGTAACTTCAAAAAACAAATAGAAAGCATGATTAAGGAGAGATAAATATGTTAGAACCATCATATAGACAAATAATGGAAAAGTTAAACGAAGATGAAGAAGCTCAAGCAGTTAAAAGCAGGTATTCTATTATAATTGCAACTGCTAGAAGGGCAAGACAATTAGTAGACGAAAATGATGAAGAGACCATGCAGGGCAGGAAGCCAATAACTGTTGCCATAGATGAATTGTATACTGGCAAAATGAAAATCAGGGAAAAAAAGAATTAATAGGTAATATTAGTCTAAGGATAGGATGAATATAATGGCGGAAAATTATGCAGAGGTTCTTATGGAGTTTGCTAGGGCCGAGGAAATAGATAGGACCTTTACCTACAGGATTCCAGAGGAATTAAAGGATTTACTAGAAGTAGGGATGAGGGTCCGTGTTCCATTTGGTAGGGGCAATAGAACCAAGGAAGGATATATAATATCATTTACAAATTCCATAGACTTTCCCCCNAGTAAGATTAAATTTATANATTCTATCATTGATGATTTCCCAGTTTTTACACCAGCTGCTCTAGATCTTGCCTACTATATGCAAGATAGGTACGGAACTACCCTAGCTGCAGCCCTGGATATAATGCTTCCTCCAGGAAGTAAGGGAAATAAGATTGCCCTCAATAGAAAAAAGACTAACTATATAAAATTAATAAAACCCAAAGAGGAAGTCATAGATTATATGACCTCCATAAAGAACAATAAAACCTTAAAAAACCAATACAATATCTTAACAATACTTCTTGATATAGGCGAGGCGCCTATTAATGAACTTATGGAAGAATTGCAAATTACAAGGTCTTCCTTTAATAGTTTAAGCAAGAAGGGTATTACTAAGATATATACAAAATTAGAAGAATATAAGGCAAAAAAGGATTTTGCAATAACAGAAACAGGCTATCTACTAAATAGAGAGCAGGAAGATGCCCTAGATATGCTTAATAAATCCTTTAATAAAAAAACTCATGAAACCTTTCTTTTGCATGGTATAACTGGAAGTGGTAAGACAGAGATTTTCCTGCAATTTATAGAAAACATTGTTGACGAAGGCTACCAGGCTATTGTACTTGTTCCGGAAATATCCCTTACACCCCAAACAGTAGGACGTTTTAGAAGGCGTTTTGGCAATAAGGTAGGTATTACCCATAGTAGGCTTAGCCCTAGGGAACGTATGGACCAGTGGGTCCTAGCTAAGGAAGGCAANATATCAATAATGATTGGGCCAAGGAGTGCAGTNTTTACACCCTTTAAGAACTTAAAGGCAATAGTTATTGATGAGGAACATGAAACAACCTATAAATCAGACACTACACCTAAATACCAAACCAAGGAAGTTGCTAAATTTAGGATGGAGCAGGAAAATGGTCTTTTGCTTCTTGCTTCGGCTACTCCAGATTTAGAAAGCTATTATAAGGCAAGTGTTGATGAGTATAAGTTACTTGAGCTTACAAGTAGGGTGTATGATAGACCCTTGCCCCAAATTGAGTTTGTTGATATGAGGCTTGAGCTTACAACAGGTAATAAATATGTATTTAGTAGTAAACTTCATGAAGAAATCCAGAAAACCATAGATAAAAATGAGCAGGTTATGTTATTCTTAAATAGGAGGGGGCACTCAACCTTTGTAAGCTGTAGAAGTTGTGGTTATGCCATTAAATGTGATCATTGTAATATTACAATGACCTACCACCTAGGCAGGAACAAGCTAATGTGCCATTACTGCGGTATGGGTAAGGAAAATCCTAATACCTGTCCATCATGTAAATCTAAATTTATTAGATATTTTGGAGATGGGACCCAAAAGGTGGAAGAGCAAGCAAGGATGTTTTTCCCTAATGCAAATATTGCTCGTATGGATATGGATACAACTAGGAATAATAAGCATGAAACCATTTTAAAGAACTTTAAGGATGGCAAAATTGATATCCTAGTTGGAACCCAAATGATAGCTAAGGGGCATGACTTTCCCAATGTAACCCTTGTTGGGATTATGGCTGCTGATAATATGCTATATATGCAGGATTTTAGGGCAAGTGAAAGGACTTTTCAGCTTATAACCCAGGTAACGGGTAGGGCAGGTAGGGGGGAAAAACCTGGTAAGGTTCTTATACAAACCTATGACCCTGACCATTACTGCTTACAAATAGCTGCAAAGCAGGATTATCTGGCATTTTATAATGAAGAGATAGAATTGAGAAAACAAATGAAGTACCCACCTTTTAGTCATATTTTTTCTGTATTAATTACTAGTGATAAGGAAGATGAAGTAATTAGATGGGCAAATAGGCTAATGGAGTACTATAAATTTTATAATAAAGAGAAAGACTTTGAATTATACGGACCTATACCAGCGGCAATTTCTAAAATAGCCGATATATATAGATGGAGGATTATTATCAAATCTAGTGACCGTAAAAGATTAAATAATTACGGACTATATTGTATTGATAAGCTTAGGGAACTAGATAAACCATCAACTATTGCAATCCAAAGTGATATAGATCCGGTTATGTTATATTAGGAGGAATGAGATGGCTATTAGGCAGATTAGGATAGATGGAGATCCAATTTTAAGGAAGAAGTCAAAAGAGGTCAAAAAGATAACCCCATCAATTGTAACCTTGCTAGATGATATGAAAGAGACTATGGATTTAGAAGATGGTGTTGGCCTTGCAGCTCCGCAAGTAGGGTCCTTAAGAAGGATTTTTATTGTAGATGTGGGTGAGGGAGTTACTGAGTTTATAAATCCAGAGATTATGGAAAAGGACGGGGAACAGGTAGGACCTGAAGGATGCTTAAGTGTTCCTGGTGAAGCAGGTATAGTTTCAAGAGCTAATTATGTAAAGGTAAAGGCTCTAGATAGGGATGGCAATGAATTTATTATAGAAGCAGAAGAGCTTATGGCTAGGGCTATTTTACATGAATATGACCACTTAGAAGGTGTCCTGTTTATTGACAAAATGGAAGAGATTGAAGAATTTGAAGAATTTGACCAAGAAGATTAGTTAGGCTTTTAAAGGAGGATAACATATAGTGGATATAGTATTTATGGGTACGCCAGATTTTGCAGTCCCTACACTACAAATGTTAATTGATGAAGAATATAATGTAAAGGCAGTTGTTACCCAGCCAGATAGGCCAAAGGGTAGGGGCAATAAATTAGCCCAGTCGCCAGTAAAACTACTAGCACAGAAGCATGGTATACCAGTCCTGCAACCAGAAAGGATTAGGACTGATAGGGAATTTATAGATAAGCTTAAGGAGATTAACCCAGATTTAATAGTTGTTATTGCATTTGGCCAGATACTACCAAAGGAAGTTCTAGATATTCCTTCATGTGGTTGTGTTAATGTTCATGGATCTTTGTTACCTAAATATAGGGGATCATCACCTATACAAATGGCCATACTTAATGATGAAGAAGTAACAGGGGTTACACTTCAATATATGGATACTGGGATAGATACTGGTGATATTATAAGCAAGACCCAGATGCTCATCCTTCCAGATGAAACAGCAGGTACCCTTCATGATAGAATGATGCATGTGGGGGCAGAAGCTTTAAGGGAGGCCTTACCTACTTTAGGAGGTGGCAGATGTGCCTGTGATCCCCAGTGTGATATTTCGGCAACTTATGCCCCTATGCTTGATAAGCAAATGGGCTTAATTGATTGGAATAAGTGTTCAAGGGAGATTGACTGCCTAATAAGGGGATTAACGCCGTGGCCAAGTGCCTACACCTATTATGACTCCAAAATGCTAAAGATATGGAAAGTAAAAGAGATTGAATATGAGGACGAAACAAAGGAAGCGGGGGAAATTGTTGACCTAATACCTGATCAAGGTATTGTAGTTAAGACACTTGATGGGGCCTTACTTATTGAAGAGCTACAAGCTCAAGGTAAAAGACGTATGAAGGCAAGTGACTACTTAAGGGGCAATGATGTTAAAGTAGGAGAATTTTTAGGAATAAGATAAGAAAGGAAGAATGGTATTATGCCTTTAATGTATGGAATTGATATGGCTTATATAGTCCTAGTATTACCAGCTATGATACTAGCTATGTTTGCACAAACCAAAGTTAAAACAACATTTAATAGATATTCAAGAGTAGGAAATATATCAGGCTATACAGGGGCTGATGTTGCTAAACGTATTATGAATTTAGCAGGGGTTCACGATGTTAGAGTTGAAAGGGTTAGAGGAAATCTTACAGATCATTATGATCCTACCCAAAAGGTTCTAAGATTATCAGATTCTGTATACGATAGTAAGTCAGTAGCAGCTATAGGGGTTGCAGCCCACGAAGTTGGTCATGCTATCCAGCACAACACTGGATATTCATTTTTAAGATTTAGGCATGCAATATTCCCAGTTGCAAACATTGCATCTAGGGCAGCTTTTCCCCTAATAATAATTGGTAGTATATTTAGTGCAGGACAAAATGTAAGTGTACTTTTAAATTTAGGTATAATCTTTTTTGCAATAACAGTTTTGTTTGCCATAATAACATTGCCAGTTGAATTTAATGCATCACGTAGGGCTATGAATATCTTAGATGCAGAAGGTATCCTAGTTGGTGATGAGCTAAATGGAGCAAGCAAGGTTTTAAAAGCAGCAGCACTTACCTATGTGGCATCAGCAGCAGTAGCTATAGGTCAGTTACTAAGATTATTAGTGATATTTGGCGGAAAAAGAGACGATTAATATACATGGTGTTACAATAGTATTATAATTGTAGCACCATTTTCTCATGTAATAGAAAGGAAAGTTATATGTCTAAGAGGTCGGCAAGAGAGATAGTTGTTGATATACTTGAAGAGGTAGATTCTAAGGATGCATATTCTAATATAGTTTTAAATAGGGTACTTAATAGTTACACCAACCTATCTGCGGTAGATAAGGGATTTATTACAGAAGTTACAAATGGAACTATAAAGTATAGCAGAAAGATTGATTATATAATTAATAGCTTTGCCAATACTCCTACTAATAAGATGAAACCCTTTATTAGGAGTGTTTTGCGTATGAGTGTATATCAAATTGTATTTTTAGATAAGGTACCTGATTCAGCTGTATGTAATGAGGCAGTTAAAATAGTCAAAAAACGTAAAATGGGAAAGTTATCAGGATTTGTTAATGGTGTTTTAAGGAATATAGCTAGGAAGCACACAAATATTAGCTATCCTGATAAAAATACTGATCCTGTTGAGTATTTAGGTGTAGTTTATTCTTTCCCAGACTGGATAATAGAGCTATGGCTTAAGGACTACCCTTTTGACCTTGTGGAAAAGTTATGTTTATCACTAAATGAAAGCCCNGAGATTACAATTAGGACAAATAATCTTATTAAATCCAAGGATGATGTTAAAAAACTCCTGAAAGAGGCAAGACTTAATGTAGAGGACGGTAATTTAGCTCCAGAGGCACTTAAGATATACAAGGGGGCATCTGTTTTTAATTTAAAGGGTTTTAAAGATGGATACTTTACAGTTCAGGATGAAAGCTCTATGCTAGTTTCACATATTTTAAACCCACAAAAGGGTGATATGGTATTAGATGTATGCGCAGCGCCAGGTGGTAAGAGTAGCCATATTGCTGAGCTTATGTCTAATCAGGGGACTATTATTAGCGCTGATATATATGAGCATAAGCTAGACCTTATAGAAAGTACTAGCAAAAGAATGGGGCATTCCATAATACAAACAGTTATGCAAGATGCAAGGGTGGAAAATCCAGACTATATAGAAAAATTTGATAGGGTACTTGTAGATGCTCCCTGTTCAGGACTTGGAATTCTTCATAAGAAATCTGATATAAGATGGAATAAGGAATTATCAGATATTAAGAATCTAGTAAAAATCCAGAAAGAAATCTTAAAAGTATCAGCCAAGTATGTAAAGCCAGGGGGGATTATGGTCTATAGCACCTGTACTATATCACATGCGGAAAACCANCAAATGGTAGAGTGGATTTTAGNGAGTCTTGATTTTGAACTAGAAGAGATTAATAGCTATATTCCAAAAGAGCTGCATAATGAAGATTCTAAACAAGGATATATACAGATATTCCCCTTTGACGCTGGTACAGATGGATTTTTTATGGCAAGATTAAGAAAAAGAGGTTAACATGATAAAACATGATATAATGTCAATGACTGTAGAAGAAATAGAGGACTTATTAGAAGATATAGGTGAACAAAAATTTAGGGCAAAGCAAATTTTTGACTGGATTCACTCTAAAGGGGTGCTAGATTACTCAAAGATGACAAATCTTTCAAAGGATCTTAGACAGAAACTTGAAAAGACGGCTAGCTTAACTAAGCCTAAAATACTTGAAAAATATAGGTCAGANGCTGATAATACGACAAAATACTTGATAGAACTTGGNGATTCTCATATAATAGAAAGTGTTTTAATGAGCCATAAATATGGGAATACAGTTTGTATCTCTTCTCAAATAGGTTGTAGAATGGGCTGTACTTTTTGCGCTTCTACAATAGATGGACTTGTTAGGAACCTAACTCCAGGAGAAATGTTAGCTCAGATTTATTTAATAGAGGAAGATAGTAAGGAAAGAGTTTCAGGTGTTGTAGTAATGGGAAGCGGGGAGCCCCTTGAAGATTTAGATGCTACTCTTAGGTTTATTGAGCTTATCAATGATCCTAGGGGCCTAAATATAGGCCAAAGGCATATCACAGTATCTACCTGTGGTTTAGTTCCTAATATTTATAAACTAGCAGATGAAAAATTACAAATAACACTTGCTATATCCTTGCATGCAAGTAATGATACTACTAGGAAACAGACAATGCCTATAGCCAGGAAATACTCTATAGCAGAGATCATAGATAGCTGCAAATACTATATAGAAATGACTAATAGAAGAATAACATTTGAATATGCTCTTATAGAGGGGGTTAATGATAGTAAGGAAGATGCCTATGAATTATCTAAGCTTCTTGAAGGGCTTCTTTGCCATGTTAACTTAATTCCTGTTAATGAAATCAAAGAAAGAGACTATAAGCATAGCAAGCAAAAGTCAATAAATGAATTTGCTAAGGTACTAAAGGGTAAAGGAATTGAAACAACTGTTAGAAGAACTTTAGGATCTGATATTAATGCAGCGTGTGGTCAGTTAAGACGAAGTTTTATTCAGAAATAGAGGTGAATAAGGTGGTTGCAGTAGGAAAGACAGATATAGGTAAGAAAAGAAAGCATAATGAAGATGATTTCTTTGTATCAACTATAGAATTTGGGCCATTACCTAATATATGCATAGTTGCAGATGGTATGGGTGGACACAAGGCGGGTTCTTATGCAAGTAAGACTGCTATTACAAGCCTATGTAGTTTTGTAGAAGAGCATCATGAAGTTAGCCTAGAATCAGATGATGATATTATACAATTTTTAAAAAGGGCAATTACCCATGTTAATTACAAGTTATATACCAAATCAGAATCAGATTCACAGTATAAGGGGATGGGTACTACTTTAACTGTAGCAACAGTTGTAGAAGGAGTACTTTATACAGCCCATGTAGGTGATAGCCGGCTTTATACTATAGGTGACAGGGGAATGAATCAAATTACTAAGGATCACTCATTAGTCCAGGAAATGCTAAGCGAAGGGGTTATTTCTAATTCAGAAGCCAAAGAACACCCAAAACGCCATGTAATCACAAGGGCGGTTGGTACATATGAGAAGGTTCAGGTGGACACTTATAGTTCAAGCCTTGAGGGTGTAAGGTATATATTCCTATGTTCTGATGGATTAACAAATATGCTAAGTGATGAAGAGATTTACAATATAATAATAANAGATGCAGGATTAGAAGAAAAAGTTGATGANTTAATAGTTTTTGCAAATGAACGTGGTGGGGTAGACAATATCACGGTAATATTAGCTATTTATGATAAGGCGGTGAAGGTGTGTTAGATTCAGGAACAGTATTAAATGATAGATATGAAATCAAGGAAAAGATAGGTGCAGGTGGCATGTCTATTGTCTATAGGGCAAAGTGTAGGAAGCTCCATAGGGACGTTGCCATTAAAGTACTAAGAAACGAATATGTCGAAGACCAAGAATTTTTGGCAAGCTTTAAGGCTGAGGCATTATCAGCAGCAAGTTTATCGCACCCTAACATTGTAGGTATATATGACGTAGGCAATGATTTAGGGCGCCACTATATAGTTATGGAATATATTGAAGGCAAGACCCTTAAGGAGTTAATAGATGAAAATGCTCCTTATGATACAGCTGAGGTTTTGGACTTTGGAATTAATATATTATCTGCTGTAAGGCATGCCCATATGAAGAAAATAATCCATAGGGATATTAAGCCACAAAATATATTAGTTACTGATGATGGTATAATTAAAGTAACAGACTTTGGAATTGCTAGGGCGGTAGATTCAGCTACTATTGTATCAACAGGCAATGCAGTAGGGTCAGTTCATTATTTTTCTCCTGAACAGGCTAGAGGTAAATATGTTGATGAAACCAGTGATTTATATTCATGTGGTATTGTTCTTTTTGAGCTTGCAACAGGGAAATTGCCCTTTCAAGCAGACAGCCATGTGACAGTTGCACTTAAACATATTAATGAGGCGCTACCAGCACCTTCTTCTATTAATGCTAATATAGCTCCAACACTTGAAAATATAATTTTAATAGCAACCCAAAAAAGAAAAGAGCTACGCTATACTAGTGCTCAAAACATGTTACAAGATATGATGAGACTTAGGAGCAATCCAGGCTACAAGGTAATCATGCCAGTTCATGATTTAAACCAAGAAACAATTTTAATGACGCCTGAAGAAACAGATTTAATTAGGAAGCAGGCTAATGAAAATGCTGAGCTTAATATTCCAGTTTGGGAGGGTGCAAATCCACTAATAGAAGATGATTATGAAGAAGATAATGATTTAGTGGATGATCAACTTGAAGATGATGAGGACGATGATGAAATCTCATCTTCCTACAAGGCTATGGTTACAGTTGCGGGGGTTCTATCTGCCGTAGTTTTAATAGGGATTGTAACTGCCCTTATACTTCCTATATTTAACAAACTAACAAAGTCAAAGGCAGTTGTCGTGCCTGATCTTTTGGGTCAGTATGTTGAAGAGGCTACTAGGGAAATAGAAAAACTTGGACTTAAAATTGAAGTAGTAGATGAATTAGATGAAGAGGGCATAGAAGCAGGAAAAATCATCAAACAATCACCTGAAAAGGAACAAGTTGTGCCTAAGGGAACAACTATAGAGGTTATCATTAGTGCTGGAATGGACAGTGATGACAAAGAGGGAGATGAGGTAATTGTTCCAAGTCTAGCAAATATGGACTTTGTCGATGCCCAATCTATGTTAGCAGACCGGGGATTAGTTATGCAGATTACTTCTAGGGAATTTGATAATTATCTAGAAGCCGGAATGATAATATCACAAGACCCTGTTGCAGGTGACACCTTAAAAGAAGGGGATGTAGTTACTGTAATAGTAAGTAAAGGAAAAGAAATAAAATTAGCTACAGTACCTAATGTAGTAGGCAGGGACGAAGCAACAGCAGCTGGTATGCTTAGGGATTCAGGCCTGCAGGTTGGGGATGTCAAGTATGAAGAAAGTGAAACAGTTGAAAAGGGTAAAGTTATAAGCCAAAGCGTGCCAGAAGGCCGCCAGGTTGAAAGGTCACTGCCAGTAAGCATGGTAGTAAGTAAGGGCAAGCCTCAAGAAGAGCCGAAGCCAGAACCAGAAAAACCAGCAGAGCAGGAGAAACCAACAAAAACTAAGAATTTATCTATAAGTATTCCAGACTTCTTAGAAGATAAGGATAGCTACCAGATTTTAGTTAGATTATTATCTGATAGCGGTGAAGTAAGTACGGTTTACCAAGGAACAGTCAATAAGGATCAATTCCCAATTGTAGTCCCAGTAAAAGGAAAAGGAAAGGGAACAGTGGAAACTTATATAGACAATGAAGCAATATATGCAGATCCTATAGATTTTAATTGATATAAGGAGAGTGAAAAATTTGATTCAAGGTAAAATAATAAAAGGTATTGCAAGCTTTTATTATGTAAAGGCAGGGGATACTGTATATGAGTGCAGTGCCAGGGGGGTTTTTAGGAAGAAAGATGTCTCCCTATATATTGGAGATAATGTGGAGATATTACTAGCAGATGGAGAAAGCTTACGGGGGGAGTATGAAACNGCAAGCATACAAAAGGTCCTNAAGAGGAAGAATAAGATGATAAGGCCCCCAGTTGCAAATGTGGATCAAGCTATAATAGTAGTACCTGCTAATAACCCCAAGCCTAACCTAGATTTAGTAGACAGGCTATTAATACTTGTAGAGGAAGAAGGAATTGATGCCTACATTTGTATTAATAAGATAGATTTAGATGAGGATAAGAAATACCTTGAAATTAAAGAAAGTTACCAAAAGGCAGGATATAAAGTTTTAACAACATCAGCAACACAGAAGATAGGTATTGAGGAACTAAGGGAAGTTCTAAAGGATAAGACATCTTTCTTTGCAGGTAATTCTGGTGTTGGTAAATCAGAACTNCTAAATGCTGTTGANCCTTCTTTTGACNTGGAAACAGGNGGATTAAGTTCTAAAATCCAAAGGGGCAGGCATACAACTCGCCATGTAGAATTAATGCCTTTAGCTATAGGGGGATATGTCCTAGACACCCCTGGATTTGGGTCAGTATCAATTGACCATATAGAAGCTCACGACTTAAGACATTATTATATTGAATTTCATCAATATGAGGGAGCTTGTAAATTTACAGGTTGCTCTCATATTCATGAGCCTTCTTGCAAAGTAAAGGAAGCACTTGATAATAATATTATTGATGAAAGAAGATACAAAAGTTATACAAGTATATATAATCAACTAGAGAATATAAGGAGATGGTAATATGATTAAATTAGCACCTTCAATATTGGCTGCAGATTTTGCAAATTTGCAAAAAGATATTGAGTTAATTGATAAGGCGGGGGCCCAGTGGGTTCATATAGATATTATGGACGGCCACTACGTACCCAATATTACCTTTGGTCCTCCAGTGGTAAAGGCAATAAGAAGGCATACAGATAGGGTATTTGATGTCCACCTTATGATAGAGGATCCTGATAGATATATTAAGGATTTCTATGAGGCAGGAGCTGATATTATAACAGTGCACGCAGAAACTTGTACCCATCTTCATAGGACTGTCCAGTATATAAAAAGTCTTGGAATTAAGGCTGGNGTNTCCTTGAATCCGGCAACAGACTTAAGCCAGCTTAATTATGTTCTAGAGGACCTTGATATGGTTCTTATTATGAGCGTAAACCCGGGCTTTGGTGGACAAAGCTTTATAGAAAGTTCTATTTCTAAAATAGAAGAATTAGATTCAATGATAAAAGCTACAGGTAAGGATATAGACATACAAGTGGATGGAGGTATTGGTCTGGATAATGTAGGAAGAGTTATTGAAGCAGGGGCAACTTCTATAGTTGCAGGTTCAGCAGTATTTAACTCAGATGACCCTACAGAAACTATAAAAAATTTCCTTGAAATATTTGAAGAATCGAGGTAAATCAATGGAGATATTGATACTCACAAATGGTCACATTGATGATTATGAGTTTTATAAGAAAAGGTTAAAAGGTTATGACCTAATTATCTGCGCAGATGGTGGGTTAAACCATGCATATAAGTTAAGATTATTACCTCAACTAGCAGTGGGAGACTTTGATTCTACATCCAAAGAAATTCTTAAATATTACTATACAAAGGGCTGTAAGTTTTTGGAACATCCAACTAGGAAGGATGAAACAGATACAGAGATTGCCATAAATCATGCTATAGAGCAAAATCCTAGCAAAATAGATATATTTGCTGGAATTGGAAGTAGGTTTGATCATAGCCTAGCTAATGTTCAGCTCCTAAAAAAAGGATTAGATTCTAAAGTAGATATGCGTATTATAACAGAGCACAATGAAATAATGCTGATAGATTCTAGACTAGATATAGGGGGAGAACTAGGTGATGGAGTTAGNCTNATTCCCTTAACTATGGAGGTTTCTGGTATTAATACTGAGGGCTTAGAATACTCCTTGCAGGATGCTAAATTATATTTTGGCCAGTCTTATGGAATCAGTAACTATATGATTAAAAATAGGGCAAGTATTAGCATAGAAGAGGGGCTATTATTAGTTGCCAAGTATAATGACTAAACTATTATTCACTAATTTATACCTAGTTGCATACAATAGATTATAGTGTGGCTAATATATAAGGTGAAAGAGGGATAGTTATGAGCCGAAGGCTGCTAGGGATTGTATGTTTTTCAGTGGGACTTGGGATGATACTAGCTATTTTAGTACCAGCATTTGGATGGGTACTTGTTGCAGGAGTAGGCTTAGTTTACTTAGGATATTATATGTCCAAACAGTGCAAATAAAGGAGATACCT
>JGI24708J26588_10002348_pt1 | contig 14328 bp, 10 predicted proteins | sample BioPla1DNA2_FD_26588 | JGI IMG/M metagenome (IMG submission 26588) | reverse complement strand
TAATATAGTCATTTGAATGAATGTGGTCTATAACATTAGATATATTTCTTTTGCCCACATTACTAGACCCACTGCGCTTTATTCTATATTCAGAAGTGATATAGAAGTAGTCATTTAATTCTTCTATAGGTAAGATGATATAATGATTTGTTATAATATATTTGATATCCTTATCTTTATAGTAATCAATTATCCACTTGGAAAATATATCTTGATCATCATCCATTAATATCTTTTTACCAGCAGTTCCTGCTTCTTTAAACTCTTCAAAATNTTGATTCATATACTCTATTATCATTTTTGAGGAAGGATTGATCCCAGTTGCGTTTTTTTCACTGTAATTAAATCTGCTTGATTCAAAATCTGGTAAGAGTACAAACTGTCCACACTGAGCGGGGCACAGTTTTGCCTCAATGAAGAAGGTATTGCCTGTTTTAGTAGTAACTTTAATGTCTGACATGGTAGAGTCAGATCCGCCTTTACTTACAAAACTGGCATATTCCCTAAAGTGTTGATTAAGATAATTAGTACAATCGGTTTCAAATCGTTGCCACTGCATACAAGGACTCCTCTCGGATAAAGGAAAGATTTCAATTATAGTATATCATCATGTTACAGTTTTGCAAAGGTTATAGGGGTTTAATTATAACCATAAATTTAAGTTGCCACATTGTTCATCAATGGTATAATAATATAAAGATACAAGACTATAGTTATACTTGATGCATTATCTATACTACCTATGCCATCAAGTATACGCATTACTACGCAATTTTTTAATAGAATAAACGAGGTTGAACTATGTATATAATAATCGGATTAGGAAATCCAACAGAAAAATATCAAGCTACCAGGCACAATATTGGCTGGGATGCTATTACACGAATATCAGATGATTATGGAATCCCACTAAATCAGAAGCGTCATAAGGCACTATGTGGAAGTGGATATATTGAAGGGCAGAAGGTTGTTCTTGCACAACCCCTTACCTATATGAATCTTAGTGGTGAAAGTGTTAGAGCTTTGGTGGACTTTTATAAAGTGTCTACTGAGGATATTATTGTCATATATGATGATATTAGTCTTGATGTGGGACAGCTTAGGGTACGTAAGAAAGGCAGTGCTGGAGGACATAATGGAATTAAGAGTATTATCAGCCATCTTGGTACAGAAGAATTTCCAAGAATAAAGGTGGGAGTTGGTAATAAGCCTAAGGACTGGGATCTGGCAGATTATGTCCTATCAAGATTTAAGAATGAGGAAGAAGCTACAATAAGAGAAGCTCTAAAAGATACCTCCGATGCTTGTCGAATGATTTTAACAGATGGTATGGAAGCGACCATGAATAAGTATAATAAGAAGAAGGACACTGATGAAGAAGTAAAGAACAAGAAGCTAAAGAAAAAAGAAGCAAAAGCTAAAATCAAGGACAATAAAGAATCTAATGAGACGGATAGTCATCAGGAGGAAGCTTAGTTGAAGACCTTTACAGAACCCTTGAAGGAGTTAAAGGATTTTAATGATATCAAGGATAATATCAAAATGGGAACCCTGCCGTTACAAATTACAGGTTGTATTGACTCCCAAAAATGTCACTTAATCCATAGCCTAAGTGATGGATTTAAGTTTAAAATCATTGTTACCTATAATGATTTGAAGGCTAAGGAGATATATGAGGATTATCGCCTTTATGATAAGAATGTATTTCTCTATCCTTCAAAAGACATTATCTTTTATAGTGCAGATATTCATGGTAAGGCCATTGTAAAAGACAGGCTAGCTATAATGCGCCGCATTATTGAGAAGCAGGACACCACCATAGTGATGAGTATAGATGGTGGTATGGATAGGCTACTTCCCCTGCAGTTGATAAAAGACAGGGTAATAACCATTGATCATGATACAGTGATTAAATTAAAAGAATTTGGAGCAAGCCTTACTAGACTTGGATATGAGAGGCAGGCTCAAGTAGAGACTCCGGGGGATTATGCAATCCGCGGAGGTATTATAGATGTTTTCCCTCTTACAGAGGATGCACCTTATAGAATAGAGCTTTGGGGAGATGAGATAGATTCCATAAGGACATTTGATGTTAATAGTCAGCGTTCTATTGAGCAGGTGGATCATCTTGTCATTTATCCTGCAGCAGAGATAATACCTGATGATAAGAGACTGGCAGCAGGCCTTAGAAAGATTGAAGATGAAGAGAAGCAGTATGTTAAAGGCTTGCGAGATCAGTTTAAGACCGAGGAAGCTGCCAGGATACGAAAAATCATAGCAGAATTTAAGGACAATCTAGAAGATTATCAAGGCTCTATGGCTCTTGAAAGCTATATTAATTATTTTTACGATAAAACCATGAGTTTTTATGAGTATTTTAGTAAGGAGGACAGCATTTTCTTTCTTGATGAGCCAGCTAGGCTTTCTGAAAAAGGAGATGCGGTTGAGACTGAATTTCGGGAAGGCATGATTGGTCGTATTGAGAAGGGCTATATCCTTCCGGGGCAGATGGATGTAATCTATGGATACAAGGATGTGCTTAGCCTTATATCTAAGAAGAACACCTTACTTATAAGTACCATGGAGACAAAGAATAATTATATTTCACCTGTAAGAAAGTATGATTTTACTGTTCAAGCCATGGCCTCTTATCATAAGAATTTTGATTTATTGGTTAAAGATTTAGAGCAGTGGAAGAAGAATAAGTATAGAGTTATTTTATTATCGGGCTCAAGAACAAGGGCCAAGCGTTTAAGTGAGGATTTGCAGGAATTTAATTTAAATGCTTTCTATAGTGAGGACATGAATCGCATTCTTAAAGAAAGCGAAATCATGGTAACATACGGCAATCTTAGGAGAGGATTTGAATATCCTCTTATTAAGCTTGCCATTATATCTGAAAGTGATATCTTTGGAGTCGAGAGGAAGAAGAGGAAGAAGAAATCCTCTCATGAAGGTCAGAAGATACAAAGCTTTAATGACCTTACTCCTGGTGACTTTGTGGTCCATGAGAATCACGGACTTGGAATATATAAGGGACTTGAGAAGATTGAAGTTGATAAGGTAACTAAGGACTATATCAAGATTGAGTACGGTGATGGAGGAGTCTTGTATGTGCTTGCAACAGGCCTTGACGTCATACAGAAGTATTCTGGAGGAGATGGCAGAAAGCCAAAACTTAATAAGCTTAATTCTGTAGAGTGGAAGAATACCAAGAGCAGGGTTAAAGGTGCAGTTAAGGAAATTGCCAAAGAGTTGGTGGAGTTATATGCCATAAGACAGGAGAAGAAAGGATTTCAGTATGGTCCTGATACGGTATGGCAGAAGGAGTTTGAAGANGCATTTCCNTATGAGGAGACAGATGATCAGCTTCATGCTATTGAGGCCACCAAGAAGGATATGGAAAGTAGCCGGGTTATGGATCGCTTGGTTTGCGGTGATGTTGGTTATGGTAAGACAGAGATTGCAATTCGTGCTGCCTTTAAGGCTGTATCTGATGGTAAGCAAGTAGTTTTTTTGGTACCCACCACTATTCTTGCCCAACAACACTATAATACTCTTGTACAGAGGATGATGGATTTTCCTATAAGTGTTGATATGCTTTCCCGTTTTAGAACACCAGCTGAGCAGCGTAAGACTATAGAGAGGTTGAAGAAGGGCTCTCTTGATATTGTAGTAGGAACCCATAGGGTTTTATCAAAGGATATAGTGTTTAAGGATCTAGGACTTTTAATTGTAGATGAAGAGCAGCGATTTGGAGTTACCCATAAGGAGAAGATAAAGAATTTGAAGAAGGATGTAGATGTTCTTACCCTTACGGCAACCCCTATTCCAAGAACTCTTCATATGAGTCTGGTAGGAATCAGAGATATGAGTATACTTGATGAGCCACCAGTTGACCGTATGCCTATTCAGACATATGTTCTTGAGCACAATGATGAAATTATCCGTGAGGCCATAAGCCGAGAGCTTGCCAGGGGAGGACAGGTTTATTATGTCTTTAACCGGGTAAATGGAATCGATGAAATTGCCAACAATGTATCAAAACTTGTTCCTGAGGCAAATGTAGCATTTGCTCATGGACAGATGAATGAGCGAACCCTTGAAAAAATTATGTTTGATTTTATATCAGGAGAAATAGATGTTCTAGTGTCAACTACCATTATAGAGACAGGTTTGGATATTTCTAATGTTAATACTATGATAATTGATGATGCCGATAGACTTGGTTTATCCCAGTTATACCAATTAAGAGGCCGGGTGGGAAGATCTAATCGTACTGCCTATGCATTTTTAATGTATAAAAGAGATAAGATGCTTAAGGAAGTTGCTGAAAAGAGACTTCATGCTATTAAGGAGTTCACTGAGCTTGGGTCAGGATTTAAGATTGCTATGCGAGACCTTGAGATTCGTGGAGCTGGAAACCTTCTGGGAGCCCAACAAAGTGGTCATATGGAAGCCGTTGGTTATGACCTTTATTGTAAGATGCTAAATGAAGCCATAAAATCCATCAAGGGTGAAGGATGTGAAGATGAAGACTTTGAAACCACAGTAGATATGGATATGGATGCCTTCATACCTGCAACTTATATTAAGAATGAAGTACAGAAGCTTGATATCTATAAGAGAATTGCCGGAATAGAGAATGAAGATGAGCTTATGGATATGCAGGAAGAGTTAGTGGATCGTTATGGTGACCTACCCCATGCAGTTAACAACTTGCTCAATATTGCCCTAATAAAATCCATGTGTCACAGAGTGTATATAAGTGCCATGTTTCATAAGGGTTATGAGGTAAGGTTTATGATGCATGAGAAGGCTAAGATTAATGCTACAGCCATACCAGATCTAGTCAAGAAATATCCTAATAGATTAAAGTTCTATATACAACCTAATCCTCATTTTATCTATCAGCTACCAAAGTCCTCTAAGGGAAAGGTAGACACTATATCTATATTTGAGGACCTTAAGAAGTTGTTGGAGGACTTTATAACCTTATTGTAAGACAGGGGGACGTTTCCCCTGTCTTTTTTGTACTCCCGGAATAAGTAGATTTAAGTTAAAAAGTAAAACACACCTTTACAAATGTAAAAAGATGTATTAATCTGTATCCTATACACAAAAATGGAAAACATATAAACAAAAATAATTAAAGTAGGGATAAAATGAGAATAGCAATATGTGACAGTGATAAAGCGTGCATGGTTGAGACTAAAAAGCTTTGTAAGGAGTATTTTGGCAATAAAAATATTGATACAGAAATCCTTGAATATTCCAGTGGGACTCTTTTTTTGAATAGTCAAGAGGAGATAGATATATTACTGATAGGTATTACGCTAAAGGACATGGATGGACTAATTGTTAGGAGACAGCTGTTTAATAGGGATATAATCATCATCTATTTAGCGGAAGATGACAGCTGTATGCAGAAAGCCTTTGGGAGACAGGTTTATGGCTTCTTGATTAAGCCATTGAAAAGAAAAGAGCTGTACAATATTTTTGATTATGTGCTTGAGGAACAATTAAGTGAGCAAGTAATTGAGATTAATGATAAAGATGAGCCATATGTTAAGGCAGGATTAATAATGTATATTATTGCTGAGGATAAGTATACTAGGGTTTACACTGTTGAGCGTGATTTCCTGGTTTTAAGAAGTATGATTGAATGGGAGAGAATCCTTGTAGGCCAAAATTTCTGTAGAATACATAGATCTCATATTGTTAATTTTGAATATATTAAAACGATAGAGTCAGGGGTCACTATGGTAAACGGTGTTAAGCTTAATATTAGTCGGAATAAGAAGTCAACATTTAAAGATGCCTACTCAGACTATTTTAAGAGAAAGATGATAACAAAAAACATATAATTAATACCATGATAATATTGATAATAATATAATTTACACACTTTGCGAAATGTTTCAGTGTTTTACGAATACTAGGCTTGCATCAACTTACAAATAATGGTATATAAATAGCAAGATAATGAAATACATAGAGAGTAATATTTTACTGATATAAGGAGTTGAAACAGTTGAAGAACGTAAGGAAGTATATTGTGTTAATAGCTATAGTAACTGGAGCTTTTTTTGTAATAAGGGAATTTATAGAACAAGAAAGTCTAATGGATTATATAGAGCAAGATTTACGAGGATTTTATTATGAAGAAGCGACTTCATTATCAGTATTAAATACAGAGCCAGATTTTTATACTACCTTGCAAATTAATGGACTTAAACATAGGATGAACAATTCCCATGATCATATTGATATGAGTGGATTAAAGGGATTTAAACTAAATAATTTTACCTGCATAAAACAATTGGTAGACTATAAGTACCCTTTTAAAAATGAAGAGACATTACATGTTAAATCATATTTACATGGGCTACAGAATGATCAATATAGCTATCTTATAAGGATTAGTAATAATGAGGAAGATAACACCTTAGAAAATTGTTTGTTTTTTACATATGAAGCTTTAAAGATTTCTAAATATTTGGATTTTGATTTACTTCATGAGGATAGGATTAAAGATTTTATTATGACTCTCAGTATTGCTAAAACAAGCTATAAGGAAACAATGGCTATAATAGGCATCAGTCAAGAACTGGGGCTAAGTCTGTATAGTGAGGAATTGATTCAAGAAAAGTATTCAGAGTTATTTGGTAATTGGATGAATTCTGATTCAGCTCAAATATCATGGTATTTCGATTTATATTATTTGTCTTATATAGCTGCCATGGGAAATGTGAAAGATATAATGATAGATAAATCCTTTAAAGATGATATGGTTAACCTGATTCAAAATCAGGAAATGAACTTGACTTTTAAGTTAATGGCCGTTGATATACTTGAGAATTACGGACTATTAGAATCAGAATGTATTGATAAAATTGATGATTTAATCAAGGATATGGATAATAGTTTTTATTTGAAAAACGGGCAATATAGTATGCCTGTATATCCAATCGGTAATATTAGTACCACATATTATGTTTATTTGTATAATAAGTGTCAGAACAATAATAATATGGATATATTGCTTAAAAGTGGCTTAGAGGAACTACTAGGGATGGGAAGTTTTGAGAATTATAGCTTTCAAGAATTATATCAGTTGTGCTATTTAAGCATGGAATATTATATCTTTTCAAAGGAAGAGGTTGACATCGTTACAAATTATTGTATAGAAGCTATTGATACTCAGATGAATTTAAGTGATATTTACTTTGCTCTGACCACCATAGAGATGCTTAATGGTAATTTAATGCTACTGCAACAAAACCATGTTGATATTATCAATGAATTGGTAAATGAGCAATTAGAGTTAAGCAAAGCTCGCAATATCGATGTATATGAAAAGATGTTTTGTCTCTTTCTCTGTTCTAATACAAATAAACTATTTGAAAGTAATAATTTGTACTTTATACCTATAGATTATGAGGAGTATATGAAAAATCTTGAAAATTACCTAGGTGAAGATATAAGATTGCTATATTTTTACTTTGTTATTAACAAAAATATAGATAATGAATTTTGCATCGAGGATCGACTAATTAATGAGTATAAGACAAAGGGAATATATCAATTGAATCAAGAAAGCTCTGTAAAGAGTGCTTATATACAATATATTGGTGAGATGATGGATAAGTTTAATTATAAAAGCTTACCTGACTATCCCATTATATAGATGAATAATAGATTAGTTATACGGAGGAAGATATGGATATAATTAAATTCGATAAGATTAGTTTTAGTTATGGTAGAAGGAAAGGAGATCTACCAATTATCAAAAACTTTGAATTGAGTATAGCAGAAAAAGAAATCACACTGATATATGGAAAATCAGGGCTTGGAAAGACTACAATTTTAAATATTATTGCAGGCTTACTGAAGCCTCAGCAGGGACAGGTTATTGTGGATGAACAGAATATATATGATTTAAGTGCTAGAGAGTTGGACAAGTATAGATCGAAAAAAATTGGCTTTATATTTCAGATGTTTTATTTGATACCGCAATTTACGGCTGTAGATAATGTTGTAATTGGTATGAAGAATATAAGAGGCTCGTATCAGGAAAAGAGAAAAATAGCTATGGAACTTTTGGATAGATTAGAGATAGGAGATAAAGGTGAAACTTATCCGGAGCTTCTATCTGGAGGACAGCAGCAGAGGGTAGCCATAGCCAGGGCATTAGCTAATGATAGTAAAATTATATTAGCAGATGAACCAACAGGTAACTTGGATAAAGACACAGCCTCAGAGGTTTCAGGTATCTTGGAGCAGCTGAGGAATGAGGGGAAGACAATAGTAATTGTGTCTCATGATGAACACATGAAGGAAATTAGTGATCGAATTGTTATGTTGGACAAGGAATATATGAGCAGAACAGGAGTTATGTAATGAATGGCTTAAGAATGGTGGGTTTGTATTTTAAAAAGGGAAATTATAAGCTTATATCATTAATTGTAATTCTGGGATTAGCATGCTCCTTTTATATGATTGCTACTTTGGTTAAAGAAAGTTATAGTGGCAATAAAAGGATAGACAACAATCGGTTAGTAGTATCCAGTATATCAAATTATTCTTACATAGAGCCTGACATAATAGAACAAGTTAAGCATATATCCGGGATTACAAAGGTAACACCAAGTAGAGTGATTAATATATTTCTTTCATTTGACAATGTTTCCAAAGAGGCGTTAGGGAGCTATGAATTTATAATAATTCCAGAGTCTGATGCGGTATCGGATCTGATTTTTCAGAAATCACTTAAGGAGTGCATAGCAAAAATTGATGCAGAGAAGCTGATATGCTCATATCAAGCAAATAAGATTGCTATTGAATCAAAGGAAATTATATACCAAGATCATGAGGATTTACCCAATCATATATCAGAGGATCTTGTTGACGGGTTCTGGAAAATTGACACAGAAGTCTTACCTGTTAAAGAATTAATTATAGATATTGATTCTGTCACAAATTCAGAGCTGATGCTAAAAGAGCTATTTAAGTACGGCTTAAAATCTCAAAACAGTGAGAGGGATAAGTTGCAAAGCTTTATTGCAACTGAGCATGATATTATTGAAGCTTTATTCTATGTATTAATATGTGTAGTGTTTATTATTACAGGACAATTGTTAAAGCTCCTATTTCGAAGTCGAAAGCAAAATGTTGGGATCATCAGAATTCTGGGCTATAGCAAAAGGACAGTTACCTTAATGATGCTAGCAGAGTATCTACTTATATATATATTATCTATGATAGTTATGATATGTAGTATATTCTTGGAGCTCTTGATATTAAACTATGGATTTGATATGGATATTATCCTGGATATTAAAACATTTTTCAAGGGATATAAGAATATATTGGTTGTTACCTTGATTTGTGGAAGTTTGATAAATGTCTTATTGAGCATATATCTTACATTAAGGAGTAATCTTAATATTATAAAAACCGAGGTGAAAGTATGAATTTATTTCAAATGTCCTTAAAAAACACCAGTTTTAAGAATAAGAAGTTAATTATTACAATTATACTATTGACTATTGGATTATCTGTATTTTCTGTTGTCAAGTATATATCTGCTAATCTTATAAGTATGGTGGAGAAGGAGTATAAAGATATTGAAGATAACAATTTTATTAAGGTTACAACCTTGCAGCACAGGAATATAGGCGGGGATGAAATTGAGTATATATTAAATATGGACGATGTAGAAAATGTTGTTTTAGACTATAATTTGGCTTTGATGCTTGCAGATGAGAACGAGAAAATTATATATCAAGCTAAGGTGCAAGAATATGACGAATCACTGGGTTTCAGTTTTGTTGAGGATAAAATAGAAGATTCAATAAATGGGATTGTTTTGCCGGATATTTTTATAAAGGATTCGCCTAACCCAACTGATTTTAAACAGCTGATGGGGAAAACCGTTAACTTCATGTTGGAAATAGAGAATGAAGATGGAGGAGTTCATATAGAACCATATCCCCTAGAGGTGATTGGTATTTATGAGACTAAGCTAGACCAGAATACAGCATCCTTGTTTGTTATCAACAGTGTATTGGAGGATATTCAAAACTTAATGCAGCTAGGCTCCAATGTTTACGGCTTTGATGTAATTATAAACCCTGACAGTAATATAGATGATGTATCTTCCAAGATAGAACAACTAGGTCTTGACACTGTATATAGACAAAAGTCTTTGCGTAGCTCCCTTAAGAATGTTGATTCTCAGACTAAGATTATAAAGATTGCTTCCTATATTCTGATGCTGCTTGGAATAATTGTACTTCTGCTGTTCGTTATGGAAAGAGTAAATAAGAGGACTAAAGAAATAGCTGTTTTGAAGGTCATTGGATATTCATCTTTATTTGCTTCGACATCTGTATTTATTGAACTAATATTTTATATGCTGTTTAGCTCTGCCTTTGCGACCGTATTATTTAAGATGGCTGTTGATATAGTTATAAGAATGGTAAGAATAATTCCTTTACTTGCCATCAGATGGTTTTCTTTTGAGATGGCGGAAATGTTTATAAGGAATGCTACAGCATCAGTAGGAATATGTTTGGTCTTATATGTCTGCTTATATATTAGGATTAGAAATATCAATCCATTAGATCAGCTAAAAGAGGTTAAGGGAATAAATATATAGAGGGAGTATTACAATGAGGAAAAAAGTTATATTGTTATCTTTATTAATATTAATATCAGCTGTGTTGGCGGCTTGCCTTTTAAATACAAAGGATTATAAAAGAATAAATAAGATAGCATCTGATAGGGTTCGTTTTTATTACATACATGAAGAAATGCGAGATGATGGTTATTCCAGTCAATACCTTATGGCTTATACTTATGATTCGGAGGTGGTTCCTTTACTAAAGCTAAAAAAGGCTTCCTATTTGAAAGAAGTCCATAAGGTGGATAATAATATATATTTATTTAATGATATGAAGATTTTTTATCATGATGAGAAAGAGGATGTTCTGGAACGCAGCATATTAAAATTCAATTGTAATAATGGTGAAATCAACTTAAATAAAAAAATTGGCAATGATGAAGGTAATTATTATTTTTCTGAAAAAACATGTGATATTAAGGAAGTTAGTAAATTAGCCGGTAATAAAATAAAATCCTTTTTGGAATACGATAAGGAAATAATAGTTCAATACGGATATAATACCATATCAAGACTTGGTGAAGGGCAAAATGAGATTCAAAATATAGATCTTGAGGAATACTTTATGATTTACAAGATAAAGAGATTTTCAGACAAAATAGTAGTTGTGGGAATTGATCATGAACACAACGTACTTATTGAATTGTTGGATTTATCCTTAAAGACAGTAGATAAGGCCTTGTTTGAGCAATATGAGAATATAGAGATATTTATCGGGGATCAGAGGCTTTATGGGATTGGATTTATTAAGAATCAACCAAATCAGCTTTTGCTTATTGATAACGAGTTAAAATATGAGGTTTTAGATGCTAAATTTCCTTCAGAGACTTTATACTACTCTGAAAAAGAAAAAGAAGTCATATATTATGACAGCAACAAAGGGTCTTATGTATTTTTGGATGGTGAGGGCAACTTATTAGTAACAGAAAATGTAACTATAACTGATAAACGTTATAATTTTCCCAATGGGAGATTATATATAGATTAGTTTGTATTTCCATCATATTTAGTAATGTTGGTACAAAATCAAATATTCACAAAACATGGATACATTTTTAGCGTATATGAAGGGAGTAATTTAAAATGAAAAAGAAAATATTTAGAGTATTAACTTGTTGTATGGTGATATGTAGCCTTTTGATGACCTCTAATTCTGCAATGGCCATGAACGACACGGCTAAAAGAGATGTTTACATTATGGGTAAAAAGGTAGCTAATATTGAAGCCAGAATATGGGCGTCAACAGGTGGTGTGTTTGATGCAACAAGCTCTTCCTGGGTAAATGATAGTAAAGTATATATAGCTAACCATATTAATGAGATGAAACTAGCATCTGGTGGTTTGAATGCTTCTATTACAGTTCCTACTAAAATTGCCAATATCACAGTTTCATATAGCAACAGTAATAAGACAGCGATATTCACTACCAAGGCGGTTTCTGGTTATAGTGCAACGTATAGAGGTATTAATACATACTCAAACAGAGTAAGTGGTTTTGGCTGGTGGGTAACTTGTTCTTCTATGCAGTCACTGGAATTAGATACACAACCATTTGCAATCACAGCATCATGCTGGAAGGGATTGTAGAATATAAGTAAGTAAAATTGGTGGCAATGCAAACTATAATCTGGGATGAAGGGACGGAGAATACTCGGTCCCATAGTCCTTTTTAAGAGATGCCGCCAATTATTGTAAATAAATATGTTTTTAAGTAGAAATATATTAGATTAATTCTTGCTTGACAACATTTTAGTGCTTAACTACAATGCTTCTATGTGGTATACTATATCTTAATTATATACTAGATTAGAGAAGTTTCTCAGGAAGATTGTATGAAAGGCATGGAAATCCATATGAAGATATTTGATAAAATTAACATAAAGTTTAATTCTATTATTAAAATTATACTGCTTGTTCTGGTCATGATACCATTTTTAAGTGGATGCAGGGTTGATGAGTCTAACTATGAACTGACTAATTATAAAGGAAAGACCATTGATACATTTGAGAGGAAGACCAGAACTAGTCTGGTGCAAGACAGTAAGGGAGTGTATAAATTAGAAGGTTCCTTACAGCTGATTGCACCAAAGGATAAGATTGCCTCGATTACCATACTTGAAGGGGCAGAAACTGATTATAAGATTTTTGGTGTTGGAATCGGAATGGCTAGGGATGAAGCAGAGAAGAAGCTTGCTGATATTTATGGAGATGTAAAGAATAAGACCATAGATTCAGAGAAGAATTCAATTACCCAAACCCATCGTGATGCAGAAAGTGAATTATATGTTTCTTATGATATAGATACAGATAGTGTTATAGAGATGTCTTATTATTATCTTAAGTCTNATCNGGAGACAGATGGGGANCGGTCTAATACTGGGGAACTGATTGTTCTTGTAGGTGATGTTAAGGTCTATTATAACGAAGCCATGATTTATCTTAAATCTGCTCAGGAAAATTATGAGACNGATTATGGAAAGGGCATCTGGGATGTNGATGTCTTTGGTGATGGCAAAAGTTTTGGAGACTATATTAAGGAAGAGGTCATAAAGCAGATTAGTCAGCTTAAGGTTATCCGTGAAGAGGCTGCCAAAGAGGGAATCGTTCTATCTTCGGAAGAAAAGGCAGATGCTGCCGCTTATGCTGAGGAACACTTTAAGGGGCTTTCCGATGAGGATATAGAGCGTTACATGATAAGTAAGGAACTTTTGGAAGAGGTTTATTCTGATAATATACTAGCTGAAAAGGTATTTGAAACAAAAACCATTGATGTAGATACTAATGTACCAGATCATACAGCCAAACAGATTACCATACAACATATATTCGTTAGTGGAACAGAACTAGATGATGAAGGCGAGAGAGTGCCTTTATCCATGGATAAGAGACAAAATGCTTTTGATAAGATAAGTAATCTGCTTGATAAGGCAAGAAAGGGAGAAGATTTCTATACCCTGGCGGAAGCTAATTCAGAGGCTGAAGTGATTGGGCATACCTTTGGAAGAGGGGGAGCCCCTGAGGAATATGGCAATATTTTTGAACAGGCAGCCTTTAATCTTAAGACTGGTGAAATCAGTGATATCATAACCACAGAATATGGTTGGCATATTATATACTGTGTAACGGACTTTAATGAAGATGCAACCACTAGAGTAAAGGAAGCAACCATAGAGGAGAGGCGTGTAGATCTATTTGCTGATATTTATACCAACTGGTCTGCAAGTTATGATGTTGTAATTAATAGTGAGACTTGGGATGCAATCTCATTAAAAGATTAATAAGGATATTAAAAAAGACACGGAGCATATCAAGATTGATATATTCCGTGTCCCTTTTTTATACATAATATAAATTCTCTGATGGATAAAAAGGATCGCTGGTTACATCGATTCCTAGCTTTCTTAGGATTTGTTCATCGCTTTTATTAAGCATGGAGGTACAATGGGCTTGAACCCCTTTAAGTAGTGACAGTTTTTCGTATGCCAATTGCGCCGTGGGATTAGTAACAGCACATATGCTTAGAGCGATTAAGATTTCATTTGCATTTAGGTGGGTAATCTTACTATTTAAATCCTTGTCCTTTAAGTTGCGGATGGTATCAAGAATCAGTGGAGAAAGGAGAAATATTTCATCACTGATAC
>JGI24708J26588_10002347_pt1 | contig 14329 bp, 8 predicted proteins | sample BioPla1DNA2_FD_26588 | JGI IMG/M metagenome (IMG submission 26588) | reverse complement strand
TACCGGAAGGATGCTATCATCATGAACAGATAGGTAGAAATAACCTCCCTCAATTTCCGATACTTCTGAAGAATCGTCACTGGAAGAGCGCATGGTATAGTATGGAACCATCTGCTCGATGTTCTTAACATCTGACCAACTCTTAAGTAAGTTAGACATTTCTTTATATGCGCTATTGGATATGCCATATGGAATAATCTTAGGCAGACCATCCAAAAGCTCAATTTCTTTCAAAGATTCATCAGTATTTTCTATACTAACATGACGGACCAAGGCACCGATACTTTCCTCTGGAAGGACTGTATAATTTATCTTAATCCGTATTCCATAACGAAGGTTGACCTCTTCTATAGCAAAACTATTCTTGCGAATAAATAAGGTTCTCTTTGCTTTTTTATCTTGAGAACGAAATGGTTCAAAATACTCTCCGTTACATTTGATAAAGGTTCGAAAACCTTTGATAGGTGTATTCTCATAAGCTGTATTAGCTGGATTAAATTCCATAATTGCATTGTTCTTATTATGTATACCAAAACTATTAATTCCCTGTCCCCGATTCGTATAATATACCCAGAGCGGAATTCCCTTAATACCTGCCAGCCCTGGCAGGAAACTGGAAAAGGCAGGCATCTGGTCAAAATCCTCGATGATATAGGTATCACCATCTAAACGATAACGTTCCATAATATCCTCCTAAATTAAAAGTAATTTATCCAAACACTATCCTTAGCTTATATCCGTACTTTACATGAATCTCTCACAATCAGTGAAGGAGACAAGTACGTTACCGTACCCGGTGATGCATCCTTCGACTCAATTAGTCGTAGCAGTTCCGTTGCACTGGCAGTTCCCAACTCCGTAACCGGGCTGTGGATTGTTGTCAATGCTGGATTATAATAACCAGATAGCGTTATATCATCAAATCCAATTACACTTACCTGATCTGGAACCTTAATTCCCGCCTCATTCAATGCGCGGATACATCCCCAAGCCATTTCATCGTTAGCACAGAAGAAAGCATCCGGCAGTTCTATTCCCTTTAATAACAGAACTCGCATTTCACTATAAGCCAAGGTCTCTTCAAAATATCCTCGTAGGATAATCGATTCGTCCATTGGTAAGGAATATTTCTTTAATACTTTTTTATATGCCTCAAACCTTTTCTCATCATCAATATTATAAATACCATGAATATACCCAATGCGACGATGTCCTTGCCGAATTAAGTATTCCATCGCTGTGGTTCCACCCTCCAGGTTATTGATAACTACACTGGACATATTTTCTCCCGTGTACTCACGGTCGATAAACACAATCGGCATTTTTGTTAAGGCTATCCGATCTATAAATTCATCTTGAAGTCTCTCATTGAATACAATTGCCCCCGCCACACCAGAGGAGATAATCATGCCATAAATTTCTTCACTGGTGTTCTCATTACTAACATAGATGTTTAATAAATAGCCCTTCAATTTACACTGTAAATGTATTGCCTGAGTTAACATGCGATAGAAATCACCTTGGATACTTGATAGAAATAAGCCAATAGTATTCTTCCTATTGGATTTTAAATATTTTGCATTCATATTTGGCACGTATTTTAATTTTTCTACTGCATCCAGTACTTTTTTCTTAGTAGCATCACTTACTACGTCCACTCCGTTCAGCACATTCGAAACCGTTGATATTGCAACACCTGCTTCATCGGCTACATCTCTGATAGTTACCATTGCTATTCTCCTAACTTACTAATTAATATAGTTCATGTAATTTGCTACGGGTCAAAAGCAATCATATACTAATAATTTGCATATATTGAATTAAACCCCAAGTAATAGGAAGCATATTTTAATGAGCAACTGTTTGAAGCCGTTGGTACTTAGACTATGTATTTTATGGTCTTATGTACCACTACGTGCTTCAATCAAACGGGAGTGTGTTGCGAATGAAATATGTTTCATAGTACTTGTCAACGAACAAATTATGCAAATTCACTTAGTTATCTTCGTTAGCTTTTAACTATCATTTCTTAATTAATTCATTAATTTCTTTGCTTTGGTAGACCCTTACATAATCCACTACCATTTGTACGGGATAAATACTTTCATCCATCCCTTTTGCTCCTCCCCAATTACCGCCTACCGCGATATTAAGAAGAAGATGCATCTTTTTATCAAAAGGCCATTCCTTATAGGTCGGCACTTTTTTATAATCCTTGGGATCAAAGGTAAAATACAATTCCCCATCAATAAATGCCATGATTTTATCCGGCAACCATTCCACCGAATAGACATGAAAATCATTACTGACACCCTCGATATATTTTGTCGCTGTCTTCTGTGTATTAATACTGTGATAATAAGATTGGGTATGAATCGAAGCATGGATTGTATCTTGATTGTATCCCACATGTTCCATTATATCAATTTCACCCGATGCAGGCCAACCGCCATATTCCCAGTCCGTAGGAAGCATCCAGATTGCAGGCCAGGTCCCAAGCCCAGAAGGAAGTTTTGCACTTACTTCAATCTTGCCATAGAGCCAATCGCCTTTCCCTCTGGTAACCAATCTTGCCGAGGTGTAATCCATTCCTTCTTTGGCTTCCTTGCGGGCTTCAATAATTAGATGGCCATCATTCACGTAAGCATTTTCTCCTTCCGTATAATACTGAAGCTCATTGTTGCCCCAGCCATGGCCTCCAACATCATAGCCCCATTTCGTCTCATCAGGCAGTCCTTCATAATCGAATTCATCTGCCCACACTAAATCATAGGTCAAATTATCGTAGTCATATTCAAAGCCCATCGTTCGTATATCCTCCTCTTTCACTTCGTCAATCTTCTTCGGATCTACATAAGCATCGGAAACCTTCGTTCCGGTACGGTACCCGCCTTCCTCCTTACACCCCATAAAGAGAATGCTAGGAAGAATACAAGTAATTACAGGAAGTAACCATTTCCATCGTTTCTTCTTCATAGATTATGCAGTCTTTATTGTGTTTTATCTTACCAAAGGAGACCGCTTCCCCCCTTTCCAATTCAAATACATATAATTATTAAAACTCCAAAGATTTACATATGTTCATCCTATAATAAATCTGAAAATTTGAGATAAATGGCAAATGCCATAATAAACCTTCTACGTCAATTTGCACAACCACGTATTTTGTGGTTTGATCACGTGTATTTTATGATCTTATGTACCGCTACGTACTTCATCCAAGCACTGCCTTTTGCAGTAAACATAATCTACTCACCAGTAATTCCCGTATTCTCTATACCTTGAATAAAGTGTTTTTGTACAAAACTATAGAGAATTAAGAGTGGTGTAATCGATATTAAAGTAGCTGACATCTTATATGCCTCATTGAGTCGAAATTGTGCACTGCCCCTTCCCGCGGAAGCATAGGTTTGAAATGCACTATCGAACATATTTAACTTAGCTGGTAGAAGCTCAATGCTATTACGCACCAAAGTTCCTGTCACATAGGTTTCATTCCAATTCCAGACGAAAGAAAATAGGAACACTACAAGAACCGTAGAGGCAGACAGCCTCATGGCAATCTGTATGAAGATTTGTCTTGGACTTGCCCCATCAATCATCGCTGCCTCATCTAAGGAATATGGAATTAGATTAAAGAAATTATAAAATATTAGGATTAGGATTGTGGAGTTTACACCCTGTCCAAATAGCGCCATTAATATCTGTGGTATCGGTGTACCAATCAAGTTAAATCCCAAGAAATTCTGAGTAGAGATAAAAAGCATTAATCTCGGAATCATTAAAAGAGGAACCGGAATTATAAATGCTAATATAATCATGATAATCCAAAACTTTTTAAACTTAAAATTGTATCTGGATAATGCAAATCCGGTTAGTGCGGATACAATTGTCTGCGCAATAGCTAATAATGCCGAGAACCAGATGGAATTTACCAGCGTCTTCTTAAGATCTAATACAGTTCCAGCCACCTTTAAATTGTTAAAAGACGGACTCTTTGGCAACCAATCTACGGAAGGATCAATTACATCCTTCGTAGACATAAAGGTCATGGAGATCATCTTTAAGATCGGTTCCAGATATACGAAACTCACGCACACCAGCACAAAGTATATGCATAATTTTAAGAAGGTCTGAAACTTACGCGCTCGAATCATTCTGATAAACTTATCTTTCATCATCAATAGTGCCTCCTTACCTTCTCTTTATTTCGGAAAATCAAAAATGCAATCCCAATTATGATCAATACTACAAAACTATAGATCCATGAAAATGTTGCTGCAATACCAAGTCCACCACTGGTATTCTCCGTTGCTTTTTTAATCAGGTCATAGACTGGATTGATGGAGAAGGTACCTAAGTTAGCTATAGTAAATATGGTTACCACCAGTACCAATGGTTTAATGATCGGTATCGTTATCTTCCATAAGATCTGCCAGGAGTTTGCAGAATCAATCTGCGCAGCTTCGTAAAGACTNGGATTAATTTTCTGCAATCCATTAATAAATAGTATAATTGGAATACCTGTAAACCAGAGGATAATCGACAACTCTTCAAAGATACCAATCAAAATCCTTGCAAATGATTTGGAGTAGGAAGCTACCATTTGCAGTATAAATATATTTGAAAATCCTAAAAAACTATCAACCCGCTCTGAGTAGGAACGGGAATCAATCAACTGATACATAACCGGCCCAGACATAATAATCACCGGTAAAAAATAAATGGTGCGCAAGAATCCTCGTAAAAATGTAATCTTATTCAATAGGTAAGCNAGAATGAAGGATAGGATAACGATAACAAAAGTATAGGGAATAATCATTCCTAAAAATGCCAGCATTGCCGGAACAAATTCCACATTTTCAAAAAAAGCCATGATATAGTTATCCAATCCGATAAATGTAATATCAAATCCTAAAACCGTCTGTCTTACCTCGGTAAAGCTTAGTACTATGGTCGCAACAAATGGAAAAGCAGTAAATATAAGAAATCCAATAATCCAAGGCAACATAAACCTATACCCATGGCGATTCTGCCTTTGCTGGTATGTAATTAACTTTTTCTTTTTAGCCATATTACTGCACCTCCTGCCCTGCAATCACGAATGCGCTTAGAGGCGCTATCCCTTGCTGCCCATATTGGTATGTGTCTTCCGTATAATTAATAATTATTTGCTTTGTACTTGTATCATCTTGATAGGTGTTCAAAATAACCCCATTTTCTAATACTTTTCTTCCAGTCCACTGATAACCGATAACTTGACTTAAAGCCTCATTTACCTTGGAGTAAACCTCTTCCACCCGTCCCTCATACTGATCAAACTCTGTAGAGTATAGATTAGAAGACGGCGTTGATGCCAAATGATAAGAAGGCTCCATCGATAGGATAAAGGATGGCGACAAGTTGTAATCGATCATTCTTAAGATATCCGCTTGCGTATAGAAGGAAAAATTGGAGTATGGAGCATAAACCTCCATTGTCCCATGGAGCACCATCTGCAAGAATGGCACTGTATCCGTCTCAAACACATACTGGGATGTAGTGACAGGACTTTGCAGATATCGGTCCGTATACTTCCATAGATACATATTCGGATTCTCAAAGTTAAGCTTTATGTTCTCCTTGCACTTAGCAAAGACCTCCTGATATATTGCAATTGCTTCTGTAACTGTAGTTTCTACCCCATCGCGATTGTAATTACTAACTAGCGTATCTGAGATGCCTCCAACCGTTAACGAGTCGCTATAAGGCGCAGCCAATCGATATATTTTCTCAAACCATTCCGCACTGCGCTTGGGTGTCGCATAGCCAAACTCCGATACTGGCGAATTCTCAGGCAATATCATCTCCTTGTTAAGAAGTAAATACCAGGAATTTATATGCCTTGCTGCATTGGATTGGAAATTAATCATTTCCCGATTAATCGTTACAAAATCTCTAGCATAGGATATATCAACCTCTTGCTCTGCAAACTTTTCTATTAATTCTTTGAATTCTTTTTCCTTACCAATCTTTCTAGAAAAGCTCCCTTTGTAAGGTTTCGCCAGGGTTTCTCCCCCTTTTTGCCAGCCATATAGGCCAACGTTTATATTAGTAATATCTTTGGCCATAATCTGTGACAGCATGGTATCTACATCTTCCACCGTAGTTACCACCACTTCTTCCGTACCTACAATGCCTTTCTTCGAGTCTGCCATGATAAAGTCTAAACGCAAGGGAATATCCGCTGAATGCCCTTGATCCCTCTCATTTAATATACCTTGCTCTATCAGATGCTTGCGATATGTGAGAGCCATCCCTGTATAATCCGCTGCCGGGGTTCCATCAGAACCATCGCCTGCCAGGAAGGTATAGGTCATATTAATATCCATCACATTGGGCTCATCCATAAGCGTAAAGTAACCATCCGCTTTCTTGTTATATACTTGGAAATAGTTCACATTATATACAAACCTAGGATAAACATAGTTATAGGCGGTTAGATTTTCCTCCGGTCGAACAGCAATCTGCATATATTCCGCTCCACTGTCTGCATAGGCAACAAATGCTGCCTGTTTATCTCCATGAGCCACTCCAAATACNGGTATTACCGGATCCTTTAATGGGATTGCATCCGATAAAGAAGTAGCATAGTAGGTATTCTGGGAAGGATCAGCGCCATAGACATCTCCGTAGTACATGGAGAAGGACGCATTATTGTCCTGAAAACGGATCAATGCTCCACTGCCATCTGGGACAAATATGTAACCTGGAATCATGTACTTATCCTCAATGATATCGTACATTTCCGTTTCTGGATTATAGTATTTTGTCTTACCACCACTGGCACCAAGGAAAGGCGTTATATTAATTGCTGCTAAGGAGCTTTTTCCTTTCCCAGTTATATCTTCATCCTTAATTTCATAGGTGATGGAGTCTTGACCTAAGGTGATATGTACTTTAACCTTTAACTCAATGTTCTGAAAATTCACATCCAGTCGCCTAGTCGCTGGGTTATCATTCAAAGTCACCAATTGGGATTCCACCAATTGCCGGGAAGCAGAAGACATATATTTGATAGTTCCCTCCTCATAGTATTCCACGGTAAGAATGGAATTGGAAATACCGGTATAAGTGGTATTCATTCCTTCCTCTTGAGGAATCGCCAACTTTTCTGCTTCTTCTTTGGTCTCAGCTTCTAATATTTGATCATTGATATCCGCTCCAAAAGGAATATCAAGTCCAGTCTTCCAGGTATAGCCGGATCGTTTGTCCTTGATTGCAATAACATCCCGATCCTCCCGAAAATAATACTCTAAGGTACCCGTCTCATGTAGTAATTCATATTCATCCACATTGACAATATCATAGGAAACTTTGTCAGGTGGAAGCTTGGTATCTCGATTCGTAGTTAGATAGGCAGCCTGCACAAGCCCACGAGAGACGATGCCAATAGCCAATACTGCCAATATAATTAGTAAAACTCTTCTCAATTTAACGAAATACATTACGCGTCGCCTCCGTTCCTATGGATTTGATAAACTGCCAAAGCTGTTCCCACATGATAATAATAATTAATGCAATAATCGTTACTATAATGATAAATACTGCTGTTATGATTAAACTTACTATAGTTTCCTTAGTTGTATAATCATGTACGGTCTGGAGACCAAGAAATATAATAATGATCGACCAGACAACTCCGATTGTAAGAACAAGCGTAAGCATAAATGATTCATTCAAGGTTAGATAATAAGACATTATAATTACAATCAACATGGAACCCATCAAAGGAAGGAGTCCATAGGCTGGAATCATGAATACTTGCTGTAAACTTCCATCGCCGTCTTTGATGGAAGCAACAAGATAGTTACAAATAATAAATAATGCCCCTATTGCAATGAAACCAATCACAATCGCATTGATATCCATGTCCTCTACATCTTTAAATTGATAAATAAATCCTTTGCTGGTCTGATAAGCCATAAAGATAATAAAAAACAGTAGATAAAGAATCGATGCCCCTATGACAGATCCACTGCGGCCCACTCTCATGTTGTAGTACTGATCAATTGGATGCTTTGGTATCCTAAATGCATAAAGCACATCCCTTAGAATTGGAACTGAATATAACTTTTTGATCAATCTTCTTTTTGATTTGCGGATTAATCGTTTCTTATCCAGTTTCTTAATTAGAAAGGAACAAAACCAAAGTAGAGCAATAACACCTGCAATTCTTGAGAGGTTGGCCTGAAGCCATATATTTCGCACTTCCCAAAAGGCTTCGGAATAGTACTCCCTATTTCCTGCAACTTCAAAATGCTCCATTGCCTCTTCATAGAAACCAGCATGAAGATACGCTTTTCCTACGCCATTATGCGCAAGAACGGACATTTGATTTAATTTGAGAACTTCATTCCATTGTTCTAAGGCTTCCTCATAAAGCCCCTGCTCATATAGACCCATAGCATCATATACCATAAGCGCATAATCCGTAGGCTTAAAGGATTGCAGATACCCTTTATCTCCATCGGCAGTCCATATATTTCCGTTATTATCCACTGCTATGGTAGGAAGTTTGGAATATAAGCCGGATACATCCAGATCAAATACCTTGGAGCCAAATTCAAATATTAACTCACCAGTGCTGGAAAACACCTCAATATATCCATCATGGATACTGGTATAAATAATTCCATTCTTATCAACATAGACATCTGTCATGGTATCACTTTGATAGTTTTCTGCTTTTAGCATATTTCCACCAGCGGTATTGTGCTTTTTTAACGCGTCAGTATGAGTTCCCATAGTTGTGGAGTACACAATCCCCTTCCCATCTATAAATAGGTTGGAAAAGGTAGTGGGAACTCTTGCAACTAAATTCTCTAACTGTGCTCTGGTAAAAATCGCATTCTGAATTGCCTGAACAAAGGTGAGCTTTGTTTTATTAACTGTAAAGTACCCTAGAAAGTCACCACTATTCGATAATTGAATAATACCGTTATAAACACCCTCTCCAACAAGATAGATGTTCCCTCCATTATCTACTGCAACGCGCAAAGGCTCAAATGGTGTATCCGCGAAAGATGGAGTTGTCGGCCTGCCAATTGACTGCAGCAGGTTAAAATCCTTATCAAATTGGAAAACCATCTTTGCAGAAGGATCTGCTACATAGATATCCCCTTTTTTTGTGACAAAAACTCCTCTCGGATTCTTTAAGCTTTCATTCTCCAGAATTCCAACTACCGTACCTGTATCAATCGAATATTTGACAACCCTACGGTTCTGGGAATCTGCTATGTAGAGCATATTATCCTGATCAATATATAGATCATCCGGTGCTGCCAATTCCAGATTAGTAATCGTCTTATCTGGAAGGTAGGCGTCCTGGGTGCGTGTCCAATAGCCATCCTCATCTAATGTATAGGTATAACTTGTTGCCTGTGATGCTGAAACAGTGAGCGTTGGCACACTGCAAATAGCTAAGGCAATCAACACGCAAATAATTGCTTTCATACTTTTTATCATTATTGTTGCCTCCTATTTAATACCCGAATGTGCCATTGTATTCATAACCTGAGAATTCATCAGGATAAATATGATTAAGTTTGGCAGGAACAAAATTACGGAAGCCGCCGCTGCCATCCCTTCTGCTGCAATGGCATTATTGGTTGATAAAGAATTCAAATAGAACGCTAGGGTCTTCATCGTATCATTGGTTATAAAGTTATTGGAAGCCTCCGTTGCATTCCATACTGATTGGAATGTTAATACAATAGATGTGGCCAATGCCGGCCTCGTCAAGGGAATTATTATTTTCTGTATAATCTTAAGATCCTTGGCCCCGTCCATAACTGCTGCCTCAATCAATGCATTGGGAATTTGGTCTACAAATTGCTTTACCAAGAAAAGCCCTACTGGCATAGCGATAAGAGGAAGTATATGGGCGAGCCAGGTATTAATTAAACCCGTCCTAACAATAACTATGTACCTTGGTACAGATACGGCCGTCGCTACAAACATCAATGCCATCTGGTTGATATTAAACAAGGCACCTTTCAAACGAAACTTTTTCTTTGAAAATGCATAGGCCGCACTGATTGTAATTATGACATTAATAACTACCGTAAAAATGGATATCATAATTGAATTAAATAAATACCGTGTCATTGGCACTCCTGTTGTACCGGATAAGGTAAATAGATCCCGGAAGTTCTTTAAGGTTGGTTCCCTTACGAATATAGTTGGTGGGAAAGCGAATAGTTCTCCCAGTGGCTTAAACGCTTTATTAATAACCATAACAACCGGTAATATCATAAAAATGCCAAGCGGTATGAGTATGATGTAAAATTTTATTTGCGAAACGGAGAAACGTTTCGGATTCATTTTATTTCCCTGATATCTTGCCATATAAACCATACCTTTCTTCTGCATGAATTGTATGCATACTTACCTTCAAATCTTTGATATATAGATAAAATTTAATGCCCTTCATAGCTAAATCTTTTTAGCTAAATCTTTTTCCTCACACTAACTCATCTTTCTCTCCGAATAGTCCATGAGCAACTTTGGAGAACATGGTTACAATTAGTAATAGAACCACGGATACCGCAGCTGCATACCCCATTTCATACCGCAGGAAGCCAAAATCATCAATATGATTGGTAATCAGCTGCCCTGCAAGACCAGGAGTCGGATTCATACCGGATAAGGTAACGCCAATCCATCCCATATTGAAGGCATTAACGATGGACATAACCGCACCGAATAGCATCTGTGGCTTCATGGAAGGAATGGTAATATAGATAATCTCTTGGAAACGATTCTTCATACCATCGACATAAGCTGCTTCATATAATTGCTCATCGATGTTTAAAATACCGGACACCATGGCTAAGAAACCAATTCCCATGGAAGACCAGAGTGATACAAAAATCATAATATTCATCAAATAATCTGGCGACAGTAGGAACATGATCGGCTGATCAATAATATCCAACTTCATCAGAAGATGGTTGAAGATCCCACTTTGATCACCAGAGAATACTGACTTCCAAATAACGCCGATAAATACATTACCAAGCATGGATGGGGTATAGATTGCCAAGGATAGAATGGTTCTTGGTACCTTTTGAATCTGTGCCAGCATCCATGCAAGTAGGAAAGATAATACATAACCACCAGGTCCTACTATAAATGCATACTTAAAAGTATTCGGCAGAACGAATTTAAGAAATGCTTCATCCTGTGTTAGTAAAACTATATAGTTGCTAAACCCTGCAAAAGTCGGCTTATTAATAACATCAAAATAAGTAAAGGACAGCCCAATAGCAACCGCAATGGGAATAGCAATAAAAGTGAAGAAAAGAAGTCCATAGGGAAGCAGAAGCAGAAATGCCTGTATGCTTTCTCTTTGAAAGCGTAGCTTATACTTCTTTGATTGATTAGGTCTTGCATTCCTATTTGCCATCTACTCCACCTCCTGCTTAGCATTTTTCATCTGCTGGGCAATCCAATCCACATCTCGGATTACATAGGATTTCACAAGGTTACCCTCTGTATCAAAATAGCCCAACTCTTTCATCTTACGGTTAATTTCTCGGTTGATACCAATTACTTGTTCATCAATTGCTACTTGAGCAGTAACTCCGTCATTAATCATGGTATTCCAAATATCGGAAATGGAACGCTCCAGCATATATTGTCCCGGAGTTCTGGTGATATCTCGAAGCCATACAATTTGATCAAGAATTACCTGTTTATCTGCCTGATCAAAGGGAGCCTCTTTTACGGCTTCCACATTGGAAGGTAGCCAGACAAAGGTCTTACCGTAGGTAGATTGCAAGGTATAGGTATAGTTCACTTGAGTTTCATAATCGGTCCACCATTTTAGAAATTCCCAGGCATCATTAACCTTCTCTGAGTTTTTAAAAATAACGCCTCCCGTGCCATTAGCAATATACCATCTAGAAATCGTTCCATCCTCCTGAATTGTTCCTGGGTAATCTGACAATCTCCATTGACCTTCAAGCTCAGGTGCACCATTTTTAATTAAAATGTAGTCATTTAGATTCACAATTCCTATAGGCAAAGTACCATAGCGGAAGGAATCAAAGAAAGAGATTACTTCCTTGGGAAGAGAATAAGCAATGAACAAGTCGCCCAAAGCCTGTATTCCTTTAACTCCATTTGGTTGATCTATGGCTGTTCTAAGCCCATCCTCAGTAAATAGCCTTCCATTATGTTGCAGTATTAAGGAAGACGTCTGATAGTACCACTTATAACCAACACCGGAAGAAATATTATGATAGAAATTCATTCCATATCGTTGTAGAGTCGGTAATTGCTCCGTAACCTCCTGCCAAGTGTTCGGTGGTTTTAGACCAAGACTGTCATAAATATCTTTACGATAGATTAGGGCATAGAAATCTAAAGTCTCTGGTATCGCATAGACCCCTTCATTATAGGTATAGGGCACGAGAGAGCCAGGAACAAAACGGTTTGCTACCGCCCAAAAATCTTCAAACTGAGTCATATCATAGATTGCTCCACGGCTTGCCAGTTCAAAAGGTAAATGGGATAGTAATCCCAAAGCCAGATCTGGTGTCTCGTTCGCCGCTTGTGCCAATGTTAATTTATTGGCATCTGGCATAATGGATATCTTAACCTTGATGCCTGTCTTCGGTGTAAATTCGGTATCTGCCATTTTTTGAAGCAGATCCACATGGGTGGTTGCTCTATTAACCCAGATATTTAGAGCCTCTGGATCATTATACTGATTAAACTTCTCCGATGTAAAGGAATAGATTAAGGTCTTAAAGCCATTGCCTAAGGATGATAAAATCCTTGCATTTGCTCTTGGTAATTCCTGATTACCATAGACATAGATTCGATCCAAGGAGAAGTCCTGTGTTACTAATTCCGTAGTGAAATTACTCATGGATTTCAGTACCGAATTATCCCTTCCCGAAGTTAGATTCTGCTTATATAAGGCAATCTCATCGGGGTATTCCTGCATCTCTACAATAAAGTCCAGCGCCTTATCCAGATAAGACAAAAGCGCACTATTCACGCCATTGGGGGTGTAGTTCTGTAGAGTATATTTTATGTGATTAATTAAGGTGACGTAAGCCTCCAGATAATCCGGTATCTCCGGAATATACCTGGTCATCTGCCAGGTACGGTTCTCGTCACGATTTGCACCGGTAATCTTGGTAATTTCCAACTCCAATTGCATGACATGTTCAGAAATCAGTCTTGCGTACTGATATGCTTCTACTATTGGTTCCATCTCAGATCGTAGCGTAATGGTGTGAACACCTTTGGTAAGATAGAACTCGTAAGGAATGCCTTGCTCATCACTTAAGACTTCATTCTCCCAGTGGCTTCCTGTAGAAGCAAAGGCATAGTTTTTAAGTTCTTTAAAAGGAACAAGGCCATCAATGCGAATTGTATTAAAAACATCGAATTCTTCTTTGGAATTCTTATAATGTAATGCAATATGATAGAAACCATCCTCGGGAACTTCCATTTCATATGTAACTTCAGAACCCGATTCAGTCCAATTTAAAGTGTTTAACAATTTATATTCACTATCATGAGGCATGAGGGCAGGATTATTCTCCGAGCCATAGATTGCCTGTGTCGTATTTTTCCAGGCATAGCTATTGGAATTAATCGTAACCATGGAAGTCACCAAAGAACCTGTATATTGCATATGGTAGTCCTCGTAGGTAGGCACTTCCAATGGTGGAGCTTCTGCTATTATGGTTCCTAGCCCCAAACCATCATTGGATATATTCGTAATCTTTATCACATTTATTCCTGCATCAAAATTAAATAGCAAGGGATCACAAGTATAATATGTATTGTTATATAAATAAGCTTCCGTCCACTCTTCTCTTCTAACCTGTCTTGGAGCCACCTGATCCCCATACCGGTCTACCGGATAATCTTTCGTTTCGTCACTCCAGTATAATGGCAACCCAATATTCTTCATCTCATCAAAATCTTGATTATCATTTATCATAATTTCAACATGAAAATCCGCCAAAGTATCTTGCATCGGCTTATAATCCATGATCAGATAATAAAGTCCTGGTGTATCAATCTCTATTAAATATTCTGCTGTTTCATTGTAATCTAACGATACTGCTAATCCGTCATAGTCCTCCAGCTCCAGACCCGAATCAGGTTGTGCAGTATATCTACCTCGTCCAGTTTGCATTTCCCCATTGGCCATAAATTGTGAATACCTTGTCGGCCTATTACCCAAGGAATTATTCAATAAGGAAAAGGCGGCTTGAACTTTATCTTCTTCAATTCCAGAAATATACTTGGTATTATTTCC
>JGI24708J26588_10002339_pt1 | contig 14359 bp, 16 predicted proteins | sample BioPla1DNA2_FD_26588 | JGI IMG/M metagenome (IMG submission 26588) | reverse complement strand
CCGTGCCACTATAATTCATAGCTTTTCTACCTTTTTGAAAGATCATTGGCAAAGTTAATAATTTTATTTAGTTGTACTTATTTTTCCTTTTCTAAGTTGAACTTACGCTCACCTTTAAGTATTATTCTGTGTGATGAGTTTACTATCCTGTCTAAAACTGCATCTGCTATTGTTTGTTCTCCAATCAGATCATACCAGGCTGATAAACTGTAGCGTATAGTAACCCAAATGAAAACAACAGGATTATTCTCTTTGACAAGTAGCTATTGGATATTGTAATACTGTTTTGAGGATTGGCAGCCAACACGAAAGCGAGAAGTGCTACCGCCATAAGCCGGATAAACGGGTAATTAAGAGGAAGAGGTATCCGTTCTTTGGACAGCAAAACATATCCCACTATCCCGAGACATATCCCTGCCTGCATCCATAATGCCGGTGCGGTAGTAAATCGATTTACGAAAATTGCCGGAATAAAGAACAGCGTACCCGTGAAAAGTCCGAACAGGTAAAAAGACGGAATATGTTTTGCTGTAAATTTCACTTTGGTCTATTCATCTTCAAACAAAAAACAATAAAACTATTCCAGGTTTAACTCAGAAAGGAATTTTCGGTAATGATTGACAACGTATTTCATAAATCACTATTGTTCGGTACTTTCGTACTCAATCAACTCAATGCCTGCGTTAGAAATTAGATATGCAGCAGCATACGGATATGCTAACAAAACCGACGAATGTGTGGCAACAATAAATTGCGAATTTTTATCGATTAATTTTTTCATCCTGACTAGCATTTTGAACTTGCTGTTTATTGATAGCGCAGCTTCCGGTTCATCGAATATATAAAGACCATTTCCATATAACCTATCTACAAGCAAAGCCAAAAAACTTTCACCATGTAATTGCTCATGGAGTGATTTATTACCGTAATATTGCTTCATTGGACTACCCCTCCAGTCTCTGTATTTAATGCACTCATATTTGAAGCAAAATAGTAATAGCTTTCTGCTTGTAGAAATAAACCGTCGAATAATAAAGAACAATGGGCATTTCACCGTTTGAAATCAAACATACAAAATAACAAATATATTATCAGTATCCTCCAAGGCCGTAATACCAAATACAAGATATTGACTCTTTTGGGGAATCGTAGATACAACTACCTTGCCGTTAAAAATAATTTACAACCTTTGCATAATTACTATAATCCATAGCAAAAACTATATGTCATCTGATAATAATCCTTCCTGTATCAATTCTTTCTTTAAACGATGATAATAATCCAAATCAAGTTTATCTTCGTCCACTGAGTTATAGTTAACGACTTCCTGGGGTTTTGAAAGACTAATAATATTTGTAAAACTGATTTTTAGACGATCGCCAATTTTTAAATCAGTTGCATACCATACGTAAGAGAGCATTCCCGATTTATCCAAACTACCGAAATACAACCTGAACCGGTCTTCCTTGAGAGTTAAGAGAATGCTCGTAATACCGTCCTTTATTGCGCCGGATATGTATTTATTGTCGATTTGTAATATGAAGCCAGTCATAACAACCCTTTCTGTTTTAGCTTGTTTTCTAATTCCCGAAAAATTTCCAATTTATTCTTAGGCCGTTCTATTTTCATGTCTTCCACTATTTTGGCTGGCGTAGAGGGGGTGTCTATTTCTGAAACTTCAATCTCAAACTTGTCACCAATCTCTATTTCAGAAAAATCATGCCATTCGATTCTTCTATTTTCTGCGTAATCGATAGCTCCAATATATAAGCGGCTATTTTGTTTGTCGTTAAATAAATTAAAAGTAATCATGCCCTCTGAAACAGCCGCCTTTATTGTTTCCTGCCTGTAATATATCTTAAATCCTTTCATATTAATCCTTCGTCTTTTAAGAGCTTTTCTAAAATATAGAAATTGTTTAATTTTTCAATAAACATATCTTTTATCTCACTATCAGTTAGTGGNGGTGAATCAATAAAAGCTGCTTTTTTTTCACTTGGTTCGGAACTTTTATGAATGTCTTTTATTTCAATTTCAATACTTTCTCCTAATTGCATTTTGGAATCTATCCACATGTTTGCTATCATATTAACCTCTGATTTTATATCCAAACCGCCTACAGAGACATGGAAATAACCGTTTCTATGATACATAAAAACACTTTCTCCATGTTTAGGAGCTATTTGATAAATTTTACCGCGAAACGTAATTTGAAAGCCTTTCATTTCAGATACCCTTCCTTTGTTAAAAGTTCTTTTAGCTGGTAGTACTCTGTAAGTAGTTCCTTACGGGATAGAGGATCGGAATGGTAAGGAACAGTACTTTTTTCTATCTCAGAAGCGATTATTTTTATTTTGTCTCCTTTACGAAGTATTAATTTACCCCAATTTAATGACATACCTGTAGCAATATCCCTACCCGTAATACTAATATTTGCTGTATTTGCAGTAATAACCACTATTCCCCTATCTACAGCAGCACTTATCTTATTATTGTGAATCTCAATTAAAAAGCCTTTCATATCTGCAAATAATTATAGAGACAGGCAGAATAATTCCATTCGCCATTAGTCATACAATACCAGTAACATTGATTGCATTCCATCTTTATCCATTCTCCATTTTCATATTTCCATCCTTTTGCTACACATTGATCACGATAAGAATCGCATTTTTTTGTATTATTAGCCGCACAGGTAATAACTTCATATAGTAATACACCTCCAACAATGACTGTTATTACTGATGCAACAATCTCACCTGTGGGAGTCGGTTCACCTACAGCTATTGTCCAAACCGTAGCAAGAAATTTTCGGCACGAAGCGCCCAAACCTCCTCCTGATTCATCACCGGATTTGAGACGAATAGGCCGAACGGCATTATAAGGAGTTGGAATCATTTGCCCCTGCTTTTCAAGATTCTGGATCTCATTTATTCCATAATACAAAACTGCCGTAACATTAAATAACCGCTCTTGCTGTATTTCAGGAACAGAAGCATAAATATCTTTATTTATGACGATTAATCTCTTTGATAAATCATCATAAGATGTACTTTCCCCACATTCTTCAATAATCCGTTCTATAAACTTGATCTGTATATCAGTAAGGTTACTGATTTTCTCTATAAACACGTCGGGAGACATCTGTGTTCGAGTCGTGGAATTTATGTTCCTAAGCAAATCAGAAGAGGTTGCTTTACCAATATCATCGTAGAATCGTTGCGTAAATTCAGGAGAATTATCCGCATTGGAATAATCCACCCCCATTTCATTTAAACTCGTTACAATTTCACGCAGTCTTTCTGCAACCGCTTTTCCGTACTTCTCGCTCAAGGGAGGAAAATTAGCCTCATCAAATTGCGATGGATTAAGTACGTTATCATCCATCGAACAACCCTGTAAAAGAACAGTGATACTGAAAATGTAAAAGAATTTTTTTTTCATTGTGTAAAAAAATTAATGATTATACATCCGCCAATACAGTAATATGTAATATAGACATATTAATTGCGTTTGAAGTAATAAAAATATCTCTAAGTATTTTACCTTTCCTATCCGGTGTAAAATAGAATTTAACAGGAAAAGACCCTTTTGACTTTATAACTATATCTTCGTTATATTTATGTTGCTCAACACATGAACAACTTGTGTGTATTTTTGAGATTTTTAGAGGTTTATCCCCGTCGTTATATACTAAGACTTCAAAGGGCATCTTTACATCCTGTTTGCAATTTGTGAGATAGATATTTGTTGAATCAACACGAATATTGGGCTCTTTACTGACATCGAAATTCGGATTTAAAACCTTCTTAGCCGTAATAAACTCATCTTTGTATAACTCTAAAGAAGCAGGAGTTTCTAATTCGATCAAAGATTGTGCTGTTTGTTGTGCTCCTATTGTATCCCGTTCCATTAATTCACCTAATAATTTTAAGTAACTGGAGTAAGGGTAATTCAATGAATCTGCTAACTGGTTTAATTCTAATGGTGAATATAAACCTTCATCAATATATCTTTTTTGTTGTAACAGATTATCTAAAAGTGGAAGAACATTCTTCTTGTTCGTTTTAAAACGATTTGGCCAATGGAAATCGGTTGATTCTACTTTAGTGATGGCTTCTTCTGTATATAAAAAAGTCTCTTTGGAAACGCCCGGGATTAAATCTACGAGTCTTCCATCCGAAGAAAATACACAAGTTAAAGGTATAGATACAGGGGATAGCCATTTTACATACCATTCATTTTCAATATGATTTATGTCTGTGATATTAAATACAGCCTTGTCAAATAAATGTTTATAATTTTTCTCTAATTGAAAAATATATTCTTTCGATAAGTCACCCATTGAATCGATCAAAATGATACAAAAAGGGCTCTTATTTATTTCAGCAAGTGAATGAATATCTTTAAATGACTTGTTTTTGTATATAACAAAATCTTTATTCATACATCCAAAAAGGCAAATGAAAACAATACATAGTAACTTTTTCATTGTTTGTGTTTTATTTGTAAAAATCTTCTTGCAAGGATTTGCAATTATATGGATTGCAAATCCCTCTCGTAGTGTGCCGAATTCACTCTCGAGTGTCGGAAAGTCTCTTCGGAGTGTCTCGGACACACTATAGAGTGTCCCGTAATCACTATGGAATGTCTTCGACTCTCTTCGGAGTGACTCACAGTCTCTTCGGAGTGTCACGAACACACTTTCGAGTGTCTTTTGGTCTCTTCACAGTGTCGTTTGCTCACTCGTGAGTGTCCCCGAGTTACTTTGGAGTGTCTTTGAGTCTCTTTGTAGTGACTGAAAGGCTCTCCGGAGTGTGTCTGTCACACTCGTGAAAGAAAGACTATCCTTCCGAAGATGCAGGTGTCGTCTTGATTTTGTTCTTTTTGAAAAAGGCACTCATCTCGTCGTACACTGCGCTCAGTCCCGGTACTTTGTCCTTGTGCTGTTTTACGGCGGCATACACTTCGCGAGCCCCTTTCAGCGTGTCGCTACCAACGGCCATCACCGTTTTTCCTTTACCCATACAAAATCATATAAAACCATTTTTTCGTTATATTTTCCGGATTCGAAAATTCATACGACATGTAAAAAATTATCTCAATGGATTATTTCCCAGCTATTCATTTCAACATTTAATGCAGTTAATAATAAAAGACTTTATCTTTCAGGGCAAAGAAGACCTGCCCTTTCTTTTTTAGCGTATTATTATAAAGATACAACAAGGCATTCCGAGGAGCATCAAATTCAATCGTTTGTCCGGTTGCTGTCTTTTTCCCTATCGATTTCCAACCATTGTCTGTCCAACAAAACAGCTCATATTCATTGCCTTCATAAATGCCTATACCCAAAAGGCGGGGAGAATAATGGATCGATGCTATTTGTTTGTTTTCTCCGAAGTCTAAGCCTGTCCATGAATCATTTGAATCGATAGCGTCATAAAATGTGGCCATGTTTCCGTCAAACGCTTTATCGCCGGTGTCACCCAAATCATTCCAAGAACCGGCAAGACCTATATGTTCACCTTTGATTTCTTTACCGGAAGTATCATAAAATGTTATTTCCGAAACGTTACAATTCCCAATAGGTGATCTGTATCGAATATAACGACACNTATGAGGTTGTTTTAATGTTACCTTGTTGTAAAGTCCGGGTGCATCCGATATCGTATGTATTATGTTGGCATCGAAAAAATCCGGATTCTTCGAACTTTCGAAAACAGCATTAACCATGCGCCAATTCCAGGTAAGGTCATTTTCCGCTGTTATAGATTGGATCGACATCAGGCTGTCGGGAGAATCAGGGGTCAACATATAAATTTTTCCGTCAGCATCAATGTAAAACGGGTCAGCCGCAGAGGTTTGATTTTCATTGGTGTAGTAGACAGGAAGATAAAGGATATTTTTCCCGATGTGTTGAAAACGGATACTATCAGAGTCAACTTCTCCATGACCTGTGATGCGCCACTCAAAATCATAAAATAAGGCAAGGAAAACATAACGTGTCGGAATTTCGGGTCGGTATCTTATTGGGATGGCAACGCTTGTCATGTTGTCATGTTCCGAAGATATATCGTATAAATTTTGCTGAAACAAGGAAGGGGTATGTATTTCATCCGTTTCAACCACGCAGTGTCGCCTGAAAGTTTTTCTGTATGCTTTTGCTTTTAGAAACGTGTTGCCCTGATGTGAGTCGTAAGGATTGGTTTCTGTACCCATAAAAGAGATATGTTGTCCGGCACTGTCGCAAACACTATTCCAACTGTGTCCGGTCGGGTGATCTTTCCATTGCGGGGTAAAATCAATGGTAACGGGGATTCCCAATCCCCGCATCACAAAAGCGGCCAATGCCGCCTGGCTATCGCACATTCCTCTGGTCGTTGCCATCAGTTGTGTAAAATTCATGTTTGAAAAGTCCTTGTCCAGACGGAATCGTGGTAAAATAGCATTCACTTTGCTGCAAGCTTCTACTGCCGTAATCGTTGAATCAACTTTTAACGAATCATTTATATCGGCAAAACTGGCCAGGACTTTTTCCCTCCAGTTTTCGAGCGGTTCCCTTTCAATCCTGTACGGGAGAATTTCTTCGCAAAAGGTGTCGAAGGAAATATATTTTCCCCAAGGTTTATCGTTCCAAACCTGAAACGCCAAATCGATATTGGAAATCAGGTATTCTGCCGTTATGTATTTGAGGTCGTCTTTCCGCTTCAATTCTCCCAGCCGGTAGGTATCCAGTACTTTCTGTTTGTCTGAAGAACTGCTCCACCGTAAATTTACGGTTGCTACATCTTCCCAAGGAGCCTCGTAATATTCTGAATATTTCCCAGGCATGTTCAGGATAAGAAACTCGGCTGCTTTCAGTTTCAAACTGTCTGCCGGATCTTTGCTGTAATGCTTGATTACCCGTTCCAGTTCATGTCGGTTTGAACCTGCCAATTTTAATACTTCTTCCAATGGGCTGTTCTTTTTATGGGTACAGCCGGAGGAAAGAAGAAAACCGAGAAGAAGAATTCCGTATAAATATCTCATTGTTATAGTCTGTTGTAACATAGACAATTTAAAAAAAAGAGATTACCGGACAAGATTTGTCTATCCGATAAATCTCTTACATTGTTTAAAATAAGTATTTGAATGGCCTCATAAAGCCATAATCCCGACAAGAGCCCTGCTGCATATATTATCAGGGCTAGTTTGCACAATTTATCAGCGGTGAATACTTTGGATAAATTAGCACGTATTTATTCTTTGAGTTCTTCTAATTTTTTGTTTAAGTTCTTTTGAAGTTCGGGCATATACTTGATCATCATGGAATTCATCAACTCTTTGGTGATTTCGGGACTCTTTGCGAGGATCTTTTTGCCTGTAGGAGACTCGTAAAATTCGATTAAATCCTTGATCTCTCCTTGAGTGAAATGCTTGTCATAGAGATTCACCAACTCCACGCTATTCAGTTTATGCGATAATTCTTTCATTTCTTCCATCATCGCATCTGTCAAGGCATCTATCATTTTATCGATTTTCTCTTTCGCACTGTTTTCCTTGATCTGCGAGGTAATCTGTTGTTTTAAAACTGGAACCATTGAATTAAGCATGGTCTCGCTCATTTGCTCGGAATTCATTACTTCCAGTAAGCGTTTAATATCCGAGATTTTATCTTGAGCCATAGAGCCCATTGTAAATGCGATCGTAAGAATCGATAATAAAACTAACTTCTTCATAATTTATGTAATTTAATTTGTAAGAGAAAGATCGTTTTTATGCATGTCGGAATCTTTGCACCACTGCAACGTTTTATAATACATGTTCAAATCTTCCCGCAAAGGATGAGGTATGTAGCAACTCAACCCGCAGTAGGTTTTAATCTCATATTCAGACAGAAACATCGGAGTATGTGCCTTGTAAACGACTGCTTTGTTGAGTTGATCTGTGAATATGTTTTTATCGGCATCGGGCAGGACAGCGTTGACAAAATCTGCTAAATCGAAACAGTACTGTTCTTCGTAAGTATCCATTCGTTGAACAGCAGTCCGGTCAAACGGATGAATAGTTGTCGCATTATTTTCAAAAAGATGTTTCAAACAAATAGCCAGTTCCTGTAAATATCGTGTTTCAATAACAGAAACGGTTGCCGAACGATATGCTCCCTGCATATTGTCATAGTAATCAAAATAATGTTTCGCCACGGATTTATAATTGATTGCCGGTTTTATCAGTTCAGGGATAACCTTGTCATAAGGGAATCCTTTATAAATGATTTCCATAGAAGATGCAACGATATAATCCGTTTTATCTTTCAATTCATAGACTACCTCCACCGCTCCCATCAGGCAGGCATCTAACAAGATAAAATCGAAATGAATGGGTAGCGACATGGCCAGATCGGATATATTCATTTCACTTCCATGATCCCTTCCAAATGACCTTAATGGTATGTTTGAAGGAAACCATGATGTGCCATGCGACCATAAAACCAAGCCATAACTATGAGCTGGATATAAATTCACGATATCATTCAAAACCTCTTGCATCTGATAGGCGTTTGCCGAATTTATTTCCGGATACGTTTTTACTGTTTTCCCGGAATCCGGAGCTATCTCTAATAAATAAGGAGCTTCTCTTGCTAAATCTGCAAAAACTATCAGATGAATACCATTGTCTCTATATCCTTTCTTCATTTCTTCGATGTCGCTCAGGGCATCTGCCGATAAGTCATTATCTGCCGACATATAAACGATTACTGTTCGTTCCGCATAAATAGTAGAAAAAATATCTTCATCACGCTCCGTCTGGCAGGCAATAAATGTCAATAAAACGGATAATATTATTGTTTTTTCTATCTTCATTCTTTTTTGTTTATTTAATTTGCTCTTCCTGATAAGACTGGATGATCGTTTTCAGTTTTGATTTGATAATAAACGGATCAACATAATAGGATGATTTTACCGGTTTATTATAGAGTTTAATGGCTTCCCGGTAGGCTTCCTGATGCTCTCCTGTTCGTTGAAGGAATAAAATACGTTCATAGGCAATATTGAATGCCCCCGGGACTATATTTACCGCCTTGTCCAATGCTTGTTTTGCCTCTGTAATTTGTCCGGTTTCTTCATATAAAGCGGCCATGTTTTTCAAAAATATGTCGTCACAAAAGAAATGTTCTGCTTCTTTCAGTAACGATAATGATCCGGACGTATTCCCCATCTTGTATTGCAAATCCGCCCATGTTATCAGGAAACGCCCGTTTCCTTTCATCATGGGGTAAATTTTCTCAAATTGAATATTTGCCTCGTTCCAATGCTTTTCGTTTTGTGTATTTTGAACAGCCGCCTGCCATCTGTTATAACTGAGCCAGCTATTCCCGACACAAAGGACAGCAATAGCCATTACAGGGATTAACACGATTGCTTTATGCCTGATATTGATTGTGCATATGGGTTTTATCCGGTTAGAATTGAGGATTATTGCTATAAATAGAATAAGAATTATCACCAGGGGAATTATCTTGGAAGGATGATACGAAAGTGAAATTATCAAAAATACACATATTGGATATAAGAATGGTGTCCGTGCCCTATACGCAGCTATAATCATGAATAAAGCGAACAAGATTAGTAATAATAGTCCGGCAAATCCCAACGTTACACCAGCATTCAAAAACTCGTTGTAGGGTGAATGTACCAGGTCAGGGTTGAAAAGATCAGTTATCCGGTGGGTTGCAACATAGTTGGATTGAAATTCGGGATAATGCTTTTCAAACGCGTACAATCCCCATCCCATTGGTTTTTCAACCATCATTTTAGAGGCGGTAAACCAGATGAAAAGACGCCCGCTCACAGATGTCGGATGCCACCATATCAATAATGCCACAGAGGCAATGAAGGGGAATAACAACCATTTGACAAGTTGTTTTCCGGTGATTTTACCTGATAAAAGTAAATAGAGGCACCCCGTTATTATGGTAGCAACTAATGCCGTTCGCGCCTGTAATATCAACAGTAAGATCACTCCCGATAACAGAACCGTGTATTTAAATATTCTTTGTTTCGGTCGCGTGTAGCAGAACGGAAGCAGTATGGACAGATATGCTCCAAGAACATCCGGATTTCCAAAAGTACTTCCGACCGAAAAATATGAATGGAATGACGGAATAACATGGACTAACTGCAATCCGCAAATCAATATGTGCAACAATATAACAACGGGGACTATTGAAGTCAAGACTCTTATATGTATATGGTTAGCGACACCCATATTAAGAACACGTATAAAAACATAAAACAAATAATAGATGAACGGAAGTGTGAAGTCCAAATTGTTGTATGTCCCGCGATAAAAGAACGAATAAACAATAAGCAAAGCTACTGCAAGTATATCTCCCCATGTTATATGCAGAACCGTTGTTTTATTCTGTTTGAAAGATTGGATAAGGGATATAGCAAGCATAACAATAAAAACAATTCCAAATGCAAATTGCTTTACATACACATTTTCGTTCAATAGCCCTTGCTCAGCAATAGCAAAAGAAACGAGAAATAAAAGTGAATAAATAATGTAGGTGTAATACATACCTATGGGATTTACTACAGGTTGCCGGTTTAAATTTTTCCGGCAGCCTGTAGTTTTAGGAAATTCTATTTTTTATCCTTCTTTTCTTTCTTTTTATCCTTCTTTTCTTTCTTTTTATCCTGAAAATAAAGTATAATCACGAATAAAACTCCGGTTAAAAGAGCAAACGAAATATGGAGCCACCATAAATATGGTTGATCCGGTAATAAAACAAGATAATTAGCCCATGTAGCTACCAAATACGCAAATGCAAATATTACGAAGGGTATAATATATTTTTTCATTGGAATGTAATTTTTACATTTATGGGATATCATACGTTTTTTCTTATAAATTGATTATATAAAGCTCTACTACTTTTCCGGCAGATATAGTTGTGCCCACAGAAACAGCGGCAGCAGGAATCGATACTCCGGCTGTGACAACTGCTGCTGCCCATCCACCCATAGCTCCTGTAGTAGCACCACCTGCATCCGCAGCAACAACATCCTTTCCTCCATTATTCCACCAATCTTTGACCGCACTGCCGACTTGATCAACAGTCGAATTGAACCAATTCTCCGTTTTATTCCATAGATCATCCCACCATCCTTTTGTTTTTATTTTACCATTTTTCAGTTGGAGTTGATTTAGTTCTTCATTATTGTATTGTTCCAGAATTTCCGGATAGTTCAATGCAAAATACCATTTTTTATGATTATTCATCCAATATTGATAAGAATGATAGCCGGTACTTGTCGCACAATATATTACGGCGGCTTCTGTATCGGAAAGTGTTGAGGCTGCTTTTTGATTAATTACATCCAATTGTTTTTTTAATTGAGGCAATTCTTTCTTTGTAAATTCGTGTCCGAGAACAGACGTAATTTCATTAAGTAATTGTTGAGAAGCAGGACTAATTGTCAATGTATTATTCAAAGATTTCAAAGGAATATTATTTTCTAATACACTCTTGCAAATATCAATATGTTTTTGTAACTTTTCGTGTTGGTTGCAAAAATCAAGTGTTGCCTGGGTTATGAATTCATCTTTATTTTCCAAAAAAGGTCGACTTTTCAACCGCGGATTTTTTGTATATTCAATGCCGTAGGCTTTAATCTCTTCAAAAATATACTCCAATCCCTCGTTATGCAATACTCCTACCTCATTGTATTCCTCCGGGATATCTAAATTCTCCATTTTTATATCAGAATCAAAATCACTGCTGCACCCTTGTGCAAAGATGCCCAGCGAAATCATACAGGCTGCTAATATTCCGATACCGAAAAATCTAACCGTTTGTTTATTTAAAAAAATATGCTTCATAGTAATTGTTTTTAGATAATTTTTCACTATTATCCGACAAAACTTTCATTTAGTCGATATTTATACTTGTAACCCTTATTAACAGGGCTTTTAATTTTCATTTTCAAAAGAGACCTCCCTTCAAAATTGCAGGTTCAGTGTTAACTGACCTGTGAAAGGTGGAGCTTTTTGATTCTTTTCAAAGGTCCTTTTTGTTCCCCTGATCAATTCATAAACATCCAACAAGCTGATCAAATGTATCCGTACTAATGTTGCCACAATGGAAAAGGCTTTTTTTGTGTCGGCTTTTTTTTGTAATACCGTCAATAACAGTTGAGCTATCAATGTACACCATATTTGGGTGCGTATGGCCGTTTCATTCTCCCCATAAAAGAAATGCAACTGAAAGTTCTGCTTCATTTTCTTGAAAAGCAATTCGATTCCCCAACGTTTCTTGTACAGAAAGGCAACTTCTTCTGCCGGTATCTCAAAGTTATTGGTCAAAAACACATAATATCGGTTCAACTCGTCTTGATAACAAACCTTTCGTAAGGTAACCCGTTCCCGTTTTTTGTTTTGCCGTTTACCCGATTCATCTTCCGGAACGTATTCCAACTCGATCGTTTCATCTTTCAATACCATTGCAACATTCTTCACCCGTTCGTGTTTACGTTTAGTCTCCAATACCTCGTATCTCGCATTCGACTTTTGCCGGGTTACAAAATATACGTTGTTTTTCGTCCACAAGGCAAATTGATGATAATAATTGTATGCCTTGTCAAAGATGATCATTGTATGGGTGACTAAATCCAACGATCTCAAAAAGTTTTTGTCGTGTACTTTGGCTTCCGTTATCTTGATAAATCTCCCCACAGACTGAACGGCATCTATGAGCATGTGAACTTTTAATCCGCCTTTCTTTTTACCGTCTCCTTTGGGGTTTCGACCAACCCCTTTGAGAATGTCGCTAAACAATCTTATCGTGGTAGAATCAATCAAAAGAACCTCCTTAAAGGTCAATCCAAAAGTCCGGCTGTCCGACAAAAAACTCTCATAGTGTTTGACTAATGCAAAGTAAACATCTTCGAAAAACTTATCCGATCGGTTTCGCAATCCATCACAAGCCGTGCTCTTTGCCGGAGAAGATTTCAACCCCAAATGATTCAGCTTCCCGCTCATGGCACGCATCCCTTCACAGATTTCTCCCATAGAATCACAACGACTTAGAATACCAAACAGCATCGTTATTAAATGCGTTTTTGCCTTAAAACTCTTGTAATAACGGTCTGCTTCATGTCGTTTTATAATGCTCTCTAAATTTATTGCTCCCAATAAATCGATAATTTGTTTGAAAATCGGCTGTCCGACTAAATTTATTTCCGTATTTTTGCCCATATAGTTTTCATGTTTGTGGGAAAACAAAAATACTATATGCCGGGGAAGTTATCAAATGTGGGTAACTTCCCTTTTTTATTCTAACCTATTCTAATTTTTTCTCGGACAGTAGTGATAATTTTTGTTTTATGTTTGTTTATGTTGCTTCTATCCTCAAATCAAGTTTCAGGTTAATTTTTTCATAAGGCAGGCGGCTTGCCGGAATAGAAACATATATTATGCCGCCTTGCCTCAGGTAGGCAGAAGTGCCCTTGGAATTCGGAAATCCAGAAGACAATCCTGCCATGCGGAAGTAGTTGCCGGTTTCATATCATGATTAATTAACTGTGACGAATTATTCAAACTATCCGGTTCATTCAACAAATTTCGTATTTTGTTTTTGATGCTGTTGATAATCGGAGAGGGAATCTTTACCTTCTTGTCCAGTATCTTTTGAGCCAATATCTTCGCATCCTCTTTTCGTCCGGTTTCCAGATAAAGTTCGGTCAACCGGTATAACGGCATAAATTTCACGGGACACATTATTTCGGCTTTTATCAAGTGATTCTCAGTTTGTCTGAATTGTTGCATTTGCAGGCAGTTATCCGCCACCAGTATTTGCAGGTCATAATCGGCTTGTTCGTTCATGTAATGAGCTATAAAACCGTTGCTTCGTGATTCGAATGTGGAAGGTGGGCTTAAACCTGCCTGCATCCACAATGCAGGCGTCGTAGTAAACCGGTTTACAAAAATCGCGGGAATAAAGCACAGCGTACCCGTAAAAAGTGCGAATAGGTAAAAAAACGAGATATGTTTTGCTGTAAATTTCACTTTGGTCTATTCATCTTCAAACAAAAAACAATAAAACTATTCCAGGTTTAACTCAAGAAAAATTTCCGTAATGATTGACGACGTATTTACGAAGGTTTGGTGTTTCACTCTTCTATTCAGCTTGATAATAACGGAGAAGTATCTGTGTGTGCAAAATTTGTCTATGTCATCTCAACTAGGATTTTGTTTGAGTTAAAGTGATTTAATCTTTGGTGAAAATTATACTTGCAATCAAAACGCTCCCAAGGTATGCATTTATTTTCTACCTTCCCCCTATAATTTAAGTTAAATATTTAAAANTCATAGT
>JGI24708J26588_10002338_pt1 | contig 14365 bp, 11 predicted proteins | sample BioPla1DNA2_FD_26588 | JGI IMG/M metagenome (IMG submission 26588) | reverse complement strand
TCAAGAAGCTTCACCCGCCCCCCCTGCCGCTGTACGATCTCTTCAAAGCGCTCCTTCACCGTGCGCGGTAAGGTGTCGGCACCGCTGAAGCAGCCGTGCAGACAGCGGAGATCGGCCCGGTTGAATTTTGCATTTCGGCTCAGGGCCTCGAAGAGAGTGGGTACGCCGATAATATAATTGGGCTTCTTTTTGATCAGATCGGCGGCCATATCGGCCTCAAATAGCGGCACAAGGATACTTTTGCCGCCGTTCATCAGCGCAGCGTTGACACATACACCCAGGCCGAAACCATGAAAAATAGGCAGCATCGCCAGAATATCGGCGACCTCCGTGTTCATCCCCACCCATTCAGCGCACATCATCCCCTGGCTGACAAAATTGTNGTTGGAGAGCATGATCCCCTTGGGGGTGCCGGTNGTCCCCCCGCTGTAAAGNATCGCCGCCATATCATCGGGGCCCATTTCGGCGGCGGGGGCCCGGGGATGACGGCAGCGCATAACCGTCTCTTTCCATAACCTCACCGGCCCCGCCGCAGTTACTTTGGGCGCTTTCCTCCCTTTGGCAAACCAGTAAAGGGCGCTTTTCAGCGGCGGCAGGTAATCCTGGATCCTGGCGATGAGCAGAATCTCCAGATCGCTCCTGTCGGCCGCCTTTTTAAAGGTGTCGTAGAAGATATCCATCGTCAGGGCAAAACGGCTCCTGCTGAGCTGTAGGTAAAACTCGATCTCGCTCCCGGTGGAAAGCGGNTGGATCATGCTGGCGACAGCGCCCAGCTTGTTCAGGGCATAGAAACAGATGATGCCGGGGGGCGAAGTGGGCATGGNGATGGTCATCCGATCACCTTTTTTCAGACCCAGTGCGGTCAGGGCATCAGCACAGCGATCGATCTGCTCCATAAACTGGGAGTACGTCGCCTGATAGTCCATGAAATCGTAGGCAATATTTTCAGGATACTTTTCTGCCGCCTTCCTGACAACCTCGTACATGGTCTTTCGGGGAAAATCTACCTCGTGGGGAACATTACCGTAATATTTGAGCCAGGGCTTCTGCGCTGCAGTCATTTTCCCTCCACCCCTTTTCCCAAGTAGATCTGCCAATTCCGCGAATTGCGAATATTCTGTACCTGGGAAAAAGTATAGCAATATTCAGCCATAGCTGTCAACAGGATTTTTTTTGACTGCAGATATCACTAAAGAGGTAGTTCTCCGGGTGGCTAAGATTTATGCCAGAGGGCGATAAAAAAGCCATCCAGCCGGTGGCGATGGGGGTAGAGAAAAAGGCGTCCCGGTGCAGTGACAGCGCCTTGCAGCCCTGGGGGCAAAAAGCGCTCGAAAGGCCGGGCGGTAAAGCGGGGATCGGCAGCGGCAAAAGCATCGGCCACCGCAACAGTCTCCTCGGGCTCGGTGGTACAGACACTGTAAAGAAGCAGACCTCCGGGGCGAAGCAGCTCTGCCGCCGCCCTGAGCAGAGCCAGCTGCAGCCGCGGCATGCTCTCCAGGTCGGCGGAGCTGCGGCGCCATTTCAGCTCGGGCAGGCGCCGGATGACACCGAGACCGCTGCAGGGCGCATCCACGAGGATCTTATGGGGTGGCAGAAGCCCGGCGGCACCGATGTCCCTGCCATCGAGGGCCACAGTATTGATCGCAGTGAGCCCGAGCCGCTCTGCGGCGCGTTCCACCAGCCTCAGCCGGTGGGGGTGAAGATCAACGGCGGTGACGATACCGCGATTCCCCATCAGCTCGGCCAGGTGGGTGCTTTTGCCCCCCGGAGCGCTGCAAAGATCGACAATCTGCTCCCCCGGCTGCGGCTGCAGCAGCGGAGCAACAAGAGCGGAGCTTTCGCCCTGCACCGAGAAGAGCCCCTCGCGGTAACCCGGCAGGGCGCTAACGGCGCCCTGCGCTTGAGCCAATACTATTCCGGGTAGGCGGGGGCTTTCAGCGGCGGCGATCCCTGCGGCGGAAAATTTTTCGATGAGAGCGGCGGGGGCAATGCGCAGGCTGTTGGGGCGTAGCGCCAGCGGTGGCGGAATATTGTTCGCCTCGCCGAGTGCGCTCGCTTCTGCGGCGCCGAAACGGCGGGACCATCTTTCCATGAGCCAGCGGGGATGACTTCTTTGCAGAACTAGATATTCCAGCGGCTGCCGTTCCGGATCGGGCCAGGGCAACTTTTCCCCGGCCGCAGCCAATCTCCGCAGGACCGCATTGACCAGCCCGGCCACGCCGCGGTGCCCGTAGCGATGAGCCAAGCGAACAGTCTCATCTACGGCGGCATGATCGGGGATCCGCTCGAGATAGATAATCTGGTAGGCGCCCAGTCGAAGCAGATTGCGTATCCAGGATGTAAGGCCCTCCAGGGGTCGCTTTAGAAACAGCGCCAGGGACCAGTCCAGAGTGTTAAGGCGGCGGAGGACGCCGGTGGCAAGCTCTTGCGCCAGAGCGCGCTCTGGCTGCTCCAGAGCGTGCAGAAAAGGCGGCAAGGCCAGATTAAGAAAGGCGCTGTCCCGCTCTACGCGGCAAAGAGCCCGCAGAGCCGCCTCCCGCCCTGTCCTCGCCGGGGGGTGTTTAGCCAAGGCTCATTCTCCCAGCCTCTCGCCGGTGGCGGGACGGTAGCCGCGATAAAAATCGTCAGCGGTAATCCGCCCTTTCCCCGCTGGCTGCACCTCGAGAAGCTCGAGCCAGGTGCCCCTTCCAGCGGCCACAAATATACGCCCGCTTTGCAGGGTCAGTATTGACCCCGGTGCCGCCTCATGGGGAAATACGACAGCCCCCTGCGGATCCGCCGCCTCCTTGTCTTGCACAGCAGGCGCCGCCCGCCAGATCTTCAGCCGCCTTCCCCGAAAGGTGGTGTATGCACCCGGACGCGGGTTCAGTCCNCGGATGCGGTTATGAAGAGAAAGAGCCTCNTCGGACCAATGGAGAATCTCTTCCTCGGGGCGCAGCGGCGGGGCGTAGGTAGCCCGGGTATGATCCTGCGGGAAGGAGCGGGCCTTTCCGGAAGCGATCTCATCGACGGCCCGCCGTAACAGCCGCGACCCGGCGGCGGCGAGCCCCGCGGCCACCTCTCCGGCGCTCTCGTTAAAACGGAGAGGCCGGCGCTCCTGCAAAATGATATCGCCCGCATCAAGCTCCTCAGTAACATTCATTACCGTAACACCGGTATCGGGGATCCCGTCGATGACAGCACGCTCGATCGGTGCCGCCCCTCGGTAAGCCGGCAGCAGCGAAGCGTGGAGGTTGATGCAGCCGTAGGGCGGCAGCTGTAGCAGCGATAGCGGCAGGATCCTCCCGTAAGCGACGATGACAATGAGATCGGGAGCGATCTCGGCTACCTCTCCCAGAAAAAGATCATCTCTGAGCTGTGGCGGCTGGAGCACCGGAATACGGCGCTTCAGGGCCCATTCTTTTACCGGCGGGGGGCGCAGCTCCCCTTTCCGCCCATAGGGGCGATCGGGCTGCGTCACTACGGCGCAGAGCGAGTGAACACTGCGGTAAAGCTGCTCCAGCGAAGGGAGGGCAAAAGCAGGCGTCCCCATGAAAAGAAGTTTCAACCTGTTCATATCTCCTTTTCCCCCGATCCCTCCCCCGGTTCAAGCAAGCGTATGGCCCGGTCGATAAAAAGGATGCCATGAAGATGATCGATCTCATGCTGCAAAATCCGGGCAAGATAATCCGTCGCCTCGAAGCGTAGCGGTTTTCCGGCAGGATCGAGCGCCTCAACAAGCACCCTGAGAGCGCGGGGGACCTCTCCGTAAACGCCCGGTATACTGAGACATCCCTCCACGTCGCTCTCCTCCCCCTCCGCCTCGACTAGACGGGGATTGACCAGCTTCATAAGGCGATCCTCCCCGGGATCAAGGACCACGAGCTGCCGGGAAATCCCGATCTGGGGGGCGGCGAGGCCCACACCCTTGTATTCGTACATCGTTTCGGCCATGTCATCCAGAAGAGCGCGTACAGCGCTGTTGATCTTCTTGACAGGTGCTGCTTTACCGCGCAACACAGCGTGGTTGCTGTTCAAAATTTTACGCAGGGCCACAGCTTCACCTCCCCCATGATTATAGCACCATCATCGGATTAAAATCCACTGTCAGCCGCACCGGGGCGGTTCTCTGCTGGCGAAATTCCCGCATAACCCGGCGCAGCCGCGGCGCTGCCGCCGGCAATCGCTCTCCTTTGAGGATGAGCTGGATCCGGTATGCTGTCTTGAGGCGATAGAGCGGCGCCCGGGCCGGCCCCAGAAGCTCCGCTTCCCGGCGCTGCTCCTCGAGAAGCCGGTGAAGGTCGCCAGCCGCCTCCCAGAGGGCCTTTTCATCGGCTCCGCTGAGGAGAAAACGCACCAGATCAGTAAAAGGTGGATAGAGCAGTGCGCGGCGCATCTCCAGCTCGTCGGTATAAAATGAGCGGTAATCGTGCCCCGCCGCCCGCTGGACGCTGTAATGGGTGGGGTGATAGCTCTGAACAATCACCTTCCCGCCGCCGCGCCCTCGCCCCGAGCGCCCCGAAACCTGGGTCAACAGCTGAAAGGTGCGCTCGGCGGCCCGGAAATCGGGCAGGTTGAGAGCGGTATCGGCGGTAACCACCCCGACGAGGGTGACCCGGGGGAAATCGAAGCCCTTGGCGATCATCTGAGTGCCGATGAGGATATCAGCTCCGCCTTCGCGAAAACGCCGGTACAGGCGCTGATGTGCGCCCCGTGATGAAGTAGTATCGCTATCCATGCGCACCAAGGAAGCCTCCGGAAAGAGCCTGGCCGTCTCTTTTTCTACACGCTGGGTGCCTGCGGAGAAATGGCGTATCTTGATCCCGCCGCATTGGGGACAGCTGCGCGGCACCGCCGTTTCGTAAGAGCAGTAATGGCAGAGCATCCGCTGCCGATCCATGTGCAAGGTCAGGGAGACGGCGCAATGGGGACAGCGGACAACATAGCCGCATTCGCGGCAGAGGATAAACCCAGCAAAACCGCGCCGGTTTAAAAATAACAGCGCCTGCTCCCCGCGCTCCAGAATCTCCGTCAGTCCGGCCTGGAGCGAACGGCTAAAGATATGGCGGTTCCCCTGGCGCATCTCCTCACGCATATCGACCACCTCAACGGCCGGCAGATCGGAGGGTGTAACCCGCACATTCATCTCCAGCAACTGCGAGCGACCCTGCTCCGCCTCATAGTAGCTCTCCAGCGAAGGGGTGGCGCTGCCCAGGAGCAGAAGGGCATCGTGAAAACGCGCTCTCCACCAGGCCACCTCCCGGGCATGGTAACGGGGCGCCTCCTCCTGCTTGTAGCTGGTCTCATGCTCCTCGTCGATAACGATCAAACCGATTTTCTCCAGGGGGGCGAAGACAGCGGAGCGCGCACCCAGCACGATCGGTGCCACCCCCAGGCGGATCCGCTGCCACTGTTCCCTCCTCTCCCGGGCAGTAAGACGGCTGTGCAGCACCGCCACCCGGCCGGGAAATCGTGCGGCAAAAAGCTCGATCATCTGCGGCGTCAGTGAAATCTCCGGAAACAACACCAGCGCTCCCCGCCCCTGTTCGAGAGAGCGGGCGATGGCCTGGAGGTAGATCTCCGTCTTGCCGCTGGCAGTGACTCCGTGCAGAAGCACCTTTTCAGGGCGTCGGCGATCAAGGGCGGCGCTGATCCCGGAAAAGGCGCGCTGCTGCTCTTCTTTCAGCAAAAGCGGCTCTGTCGCTCCGGCGGGCGCGGGTCCCTGCGAGCCCAGCGTCGAGGCTGTCGCTGCCACCTCCTTAAGCAACCCTCTCTGCAGAAGGATGCGCACGATCTCACTGCGCACGCCCTTTCTGGTGAGCTCCCGACGCGGCAGGGGGCCGTGCTTACGGAGGATGGAGAGCGCCCGCCGCTGTGCCGGCGCCCGGGATAGATCAGCTTCGGCCGCAGCCGGAGTCGGTGCCAGAAGGCGCGGCGCCAGGGGGTGATCGCCGCGAAAAGGGGCGGGTAGGAGGGCATGAAGCGCCTCGATCTTCCGGCAGTAATAGCGGTGTGCCATCCAATGGAGCAGGGCGAGCTGCTCCCTTTGCAGCAGCGGTTCGCTGCCCTCGAGAGAGATGATCTCCCGCACCTCCCCTACGGAAGGATGCGGCAGAAGGCGCAGGATGTAACCCCTGTATTCACGTCGACCGAAAGGAACCCGCACCGCCGATCCGGGCACCGCTCTACCCCGAAGATGCCCGGGAATGCGGTAATCGAAAGGCCTGTCGACGGCATCGCTGATCAAATCGATGAGGATCTCAGCATACTCATGCATCGTTTTTTGTTAACAGAACGGGCAAGTTTTGATAAGATAGGGACGGTAATAGATATAGCCTTAATCGTTGAAAGGTAGATGCCAGTGTTCTCCCTCCTCAAGCCGGGTCTAAAAGCATTTGTGGATAATCGAAATTGGTTGGTAATAGCTTTATTTATTTTTGTCGCCGGAGCGTTCTACTCTTATTTTGCCGTTGCCTTCGAGGCCGCCCCGCTGCCGGGGGTGGAAAGCCAGCTGGCGGAAGTGGAAGAGCTTTTTCGGATGATCCTGGATAATCCGCCGCTGATCACTGCACTTCTTGTCTTTGTAAATAATTTCTTCAGTATGCTGATCATGCTTATGTTCGGTGCTCTGGCCGGCATCTCGCCACTGGTATCTCTCTTTTTAAACGGCTTCATCCTCGGCGCCGTCGCTGTAGCGTACAAAGCTGAGGGCATCCCGATCCTGACCATGCTCATTGCGGGGATACTACCGCATGGCCTTTTTGAACTTCCGGCGCTCTTTCTCTGCGGCGCCTTCGCCTTAAAACTCGGCTACCACTGCGTTGCCGCCCCGTTGCCGGAGAAGACGCGCCTAGAAAGTTTCCGGCTCATCTGGAAGGAGATTACCCCGGCGCTCCCCCTGGTAACCCTGCTGCTTCTGGGTGCCGCCCTCATTGAGATCTTTATCACCGGCCGCCTCGTTGAAAGTTTTCTGTAACAGCGAAAAACTGCTGCAGGCGGCGCCGCCCCCTGCCATCAAGGGCCGGAAAGCAACGGCCGGATCCGATCGAGCAGGCGGTGCGCCAGGGAATCCTTGGACATGAGCGGCAGCTCTGCCACCTCCCCCTCCCGATCGATCAGGCAGACCTGGTTAGTCGGGGTGCCGAAACCGGCACCGGGTACATTGAGATCATTGAGCACGATGAGATCGAGGTTTTTGCGCCGCAGCTTTTCCTGGGCATGCTCCAGCGCCCTCTCCGTCTCCATGGCGAACCCGACGAGAATCCGCTTGCCCTTGTTTTTCCCCAGTTCTTCTAAAATATCGGGGTTTGGCTGCAGCCGGATCAAAGCCTCGCAGCCGTCTTTTTTCAATTTTTGCTCCGCTGTCACCGCAGGGCAGTAGTCGCCCACCGCCGCAGCTTTGATGACCAGGTCGCATCCTTCGACACTTTTCATAACCGCCGCATGCATCTGACGGGCCGTCTCCACCGGGATCAGCTCCACCCCGGCGGGGCGGGGCAGGGCGGTGGGGCCGCTCACCAGGATCACATCCGCTCCCCGCCCGGTAAGAGCGCGGGCCAGGGCATAGCCCATCAGCCCCGTGGAACGGTTGCTGATGAAGCGTACCGGATCGAGCGGCTCCCGCGTCGGGCCGGCGGTTACCAGGGCCCGGATACCCCGAAAATCTTTTTCCCGCAGCGCAGTCCTAACAAATTCAGCGATCTGCGGCGGCTCGGGCATCCTTCCTTTTCCCGAGCTCCCGCAAGCCAGCTCCCCGCCGGCCGGCTCCATGATCAGGCAGCCGCGCTCGCGCAGCCGCACAAGGTTTTCCTGGACCGCCGGGTGCCGGTACATCTGATCGTTCATCGAGGGAACCAGAATCACCGGGCAGCGCGCCGCCAGGTAGATGGTGGTAAGGAGGTTGTCCGCAACCCCGGCGGCCATTTTGCCGATAGTGTTCGCGGTAGCCGGGGCAATCACAAACACCCTGCGGAAAGAGCAAGATCGATATGGCGCACCCTCTCTCCGGCAGTGGCGGTGAATTGATCTAGGAGGGCCGGGCTTCCGGTGAGCGTCTGGAAGGTCAGCGGGGCCACGAAACGGGCCGCCCCGGGTGTCATCACCACCCGGACCTCCTTTTCATCGCGCACAAAAAGCCGCACCAGTTCCGCTGTCTTGTAGGCAGCTATGCCGCCGGTTACCCCTACCAGGTACATCTGGACAGCCCCCTTCTAGCTGCTGTGTCCGCCCCGCGGCGGCAGCTCGATCTTGATCTTGCCTTCGTTGATCTCATGAAGACCCACCGTAACCTCTTTACGGGAATTACAATCGATTGCCGGGGTGGCTCCATCCCGCAGCTGCCTGCCGCGCTTCGCGGCGGCGATAACCAGGGTATATTTACTGTCCACCCGTTTCAGCAGTTCGTCAATCGATGGATAGATCATCTCTGCTTCACCTCCAGATCCGGCGGCCTGGCGCCGCGGCTTACTTTGCATTTTTCAGCTTCGATAATCGCATCGAGTGAGGCGGCGGCATCCTCAACCCGGTTGTTTATGACCAGATAATCGTAAAGATGATATGTAGCCAGCTCCTGCTGCGCCGCCTCCAAGCGCCGCCTGAGCAGGGCGGCATCTTCAGTGCCGCGGCCGGCGATACGCCTGTGCAGCGCCTCCATCGAGGGAGGAGCCAGGAAGATCAGGACCGCCTCCCCCAACCGGCGGCGCACCTGGAGCGCACCCTGGATATCTATCTCCAGCAGGAGATCCGTACCCTCTCCCAGGCTTTTTTCAACCCTCTCTTTCAATGTTCCATAATACTGGCCGTAAACAACAGCCCATTCCAGAAAAGCATCCTGAGAGATCAGCTTCTGGAAGCGCGAGCGGGTGGTAAATTCATATTCCCGGCCCGTCTTTTCCCCGGGGCGGGGCGGCCGGGTAGTCAGCGACAGAGAGAGCTGAAGGGAAGGCCTTGATTGGAGAAGCCGCCGACAGACGGTCCCTTTGCCCACCCCCGAAGGTCCTGAAAGAACCACCAGCAACCCAGCTGCCATCATTCATCCTCCTGGGATAGATCCTTAATTGCACTCATCGTTGGAACCGGCACTGCTCGCCTGCAGGCGATGCCGAACCGTCTCGGGCTGTACTGCCGAAAGAACGATATGGTTGCTATCGGCGATGATCACCGCCCGGGTCCGGCGGCCGTAGGTGGCATCAATAAGGATACCCCGATCTCTGGCCTCGCTGATCAGTCTTTTGATCGGCGCTGATTCGGGAGCAACGATGGCGATAATCCTCTCAGCAGCTACAATGTTGCCAAACCCGATATTGACCAACTTGGTAGACATCCTCACCAACCCCTTTTTCTGTTTTACTCGATATTTTGAATCTGCTCCCTCATCTTCTCCAGTTCGCTTTTTATCTCCACCACATGGGCGGTTAACCGGTGATCCTGCGCCTTGGCCCCTACCGTATTCACTTCACGAAAGATCTCCTGGGCAATAAAGTCGAGGCGTCGCCCCACGGGGCCTTCCCGTTGCCGCAAGGCTCGATCAAAGGCAGACAGGTGGCTTTTTAGGCGGACAATCTCTTCGTGGACATCCATCTTCTCCACCAGAACAGCACATTCGGTAAGCAGGCGGTTCTCATCAAAATTATCTGCCAGCGCCTCCTGCAACCTGCTCTTAAGGCGTTTTCTTTGTTCCTCCAGCACCAGGGGCGCGAGCCCGTCAAGCTCATCCACCAGCGCCTCGAGACTGGATAGCCGCAGCTGCAGATCCCGCATAAGATTGCGGCCCTCTGCGGTGCGCTGCTCCAGCAGCCCCTCTAAAGCCTCCTGCAACGCCTCCTCGAGAGGAGGCCAAAGAAGTTCTTCGTCAGCAGGGAGCCCCGTCTCCCCGAGCACTCCGGGTAGCTGGACGAGCTCGCACAGGCTTATATCCGGGGGTAGGTCGAGGGCTACCGCCAGATCCTGAAGGGTCCGGTGATAGGCTGCGGCAAGTTTTTCATCCAGCGCCACACTTTCCCTGCCGGCGGGCGAACGGTGCAGGGTAATATTGACCTCGATGCGGCCCCGACCGATCTTACCCTGCAGCAGGCGGCGGATACGATCCTCAAAAAAATAAAATTCCCGGGGTACCCGTAAAAAGTAGTCCGCATAACGGTGGTTCACTGAGCGCAGCTCGGCGGTAATATTGAAGGTCGGCCCGGCATAGTTTCCCCGTCCGTAACCGGTCATACTTTTGAGCAAGATGGTCAGTTCCTTTCCTTGGCCAGATCAAGGCGTGGTGCGGCGAGTATTAACTGCGGAGCGCTGATGCACAGGGACGCAGCGCCGCCTTTTCATTTTAACACCTTGACTGCTCCAACTCAAGAAACTTCGAGGATAATTCAACCAGCGGGGATTTAACCAGGCCCCGGGCTAACCGACAGCTTTGCGGCGGAAAAGGCCCTCTATCCGTGTTTTCAGGGCGGATAAGGCACGATCTACCATCGCAGGCAGGAAAGCGGCGGCGCAAACCACCGCCCATTCCTCAGCAGCGAGGGCGGCAGTGCCAAATAGATGCTCAAGCGGGGATGGTGGATCACAACAACCATCAGCAGGCAGGATGAAAGCACGGCGGCATCGAGAAGGAAATTGCGGGGCTGTTTCCGGGAAGAGGGCCCCTCGCTGCGGCAGTCATAAACATAGACCAGCTGGGCTGTGATCAAAGCGGCAAAGGCGATGGTCCGGGCCCGGGCCATACTCTCCCCCATAGAGAGAGCCAGACTGAAAAGAGCAACGGTAACCACTCCGATCGCGATACCGCGCAGGAGCAGCTTTCCCCAGAGGCCGCGGCTGAATAGATCTTCATCGCGGCGGCGCGGCGGCGCCTCCATGAGCTCTTCACTGGGGAGATCGACCCCCAGGGCCAGCGCCGGAAGGCCGTCGGTAACGAGGTTGATCCATAAAATCTGGATCGCCCGCAGCGGTAGCGGCAGCCCGCAGAGCACCGCCAGCAGCATCGTCAGCACCTCACCGGTATTGCAGCCCAGCATGAAGCGGATAAATTTACGTATATTGCTGTAGATGGTGCGCCCTTCTTCCACCGCAGCGACAATAGTGCTGAAATTGTCATCGCTGAGGACGAGCGAAGCGGCTTCGCGGGTCACATCGGTGCCGGTAAGGCCCATGGCGATGCCAATATCAGACTCTTTCACTGCCGGGGCATCGTTGATCCCATCGCCCGTCATCGCCACCACCTCGCCCTCTCCCTTGAGGGCGCGAACGATCCGCAGCTTGTGAAAAGGGCTCACCCGGGCAAAAACCTGGACCTGCCCGATGATTCTCTGCAGCTGGCGATCATCGAGGGCATTGAGCTCCCCGCCGGTAAGTACGCTGCCGCCGGGCTCCAGTATTTCCAGCCGGCGGGCGATCGCCTCGGCTGTGGAGCGATGATCGCCGGTGATCATTACCACCCTGATGCCAGCGCGGCGGCAGAGGCGGATCGCCGGCAGGGCCTCGGGCCGTGGCGGATCCTCGAGGCCGAAGAGCCCGGTCCAGGTCAACCCCCTCTCGATCAGCTCCTCCCTCTCCGCTGCTGCTCCGGTCCCGCCGTCCGGCGGGAGATCGCGGTAAGCTACCGCCAGGGGGCGCATCGCCAGCCCGGCCATGATCTCCAGCTGGGACAACAGCTCCCGGCGTATCGATGCCGTTAAAGCGACGACTCCCTTTTTGGCGGAAAGATAGTAGCGGCAGCGCTCCAGGACAATCTCCGGTGCGCCCTTCACCAGCAATTGCCGTCGGCGGCCGCGGCCCCGCTGAATTACGCTCATCATCTTGCGCTCCGATGAAAAAGGGTACTCCCTTTCCCTGAAACGGCCGTCGGGTTCGATCCCCGCGGCGGCAGCGATCTTGAGGAGGGCCACCTCGGTGGGATCACCCCGGTAGGCCCCGCCTTCACGGTAGGCATTATTGCACTGTGCTGCGATAAAAAGCGAGCGGTACAGGGCGCTGCCGCGGGCCGGAATGCCAGAACCGCCCTTGCGCCCGCTGTTTTGCCCCTTAATCTGCTGAAAACGGGATTGGGAGAAACCAAAAAGGGTATCCCCGGCGAAGATGCGATTGACGCTCATCCTGTTTTCTGTAAGGGTGCCGGTTTTGTCAGAGCAGATCACCGTCGCCGATCCCAGCGTCTCCACCGCGGGAAGTCGCCGCACAATCGCCCGGCGCCGGATCATCCGCTGCACCCCCAGCGCCAGGGAGACGGTGACGATGGCCGGTAGCCCTTCGGGAATGGCGGCGACAGCCAGGCTGATCCCGGCCATCAACATGGTGTAAGGGGCTTCACCCCTGATTATTCCGAGCAGGGCCATCACCGCGCATATCGCCAGACAGGCCCAAACCAGGATCCGGCCCAGCCGGCCCAGGCGTGCCTGCAGGGGGGTCACGCTGCGCTCCGCCTCTTTGATTAAATGGGCGATCCGTCCTATCTCCGTCTGCATCCCCGTGGCTACAGCCAGGCCCCGCCCCCGCCCGGCAAGCACCTCCGTGCCGCTGAAAGCCATATTTACCGCATCACCCGGTGAGGCGGCGGGAAGGGAGAGCGTGCCGATACGCTTATGAACGGTATCAGACTCCCCTGTCAGCGGGGCTTCATTGACCATCAGATCTTGCAGCTCCAGGAGGCGCAGATCGGCGCAGACCCGGTCACCCGCTTCCAGGTAAACGATGTCGCCGGGGACCACCTTCGCGGCGGCAACGACCCTGATCTTCCCCTCCCGCAACACCCTGGCGCGTGGTGCCGCCAGTTTTTTAAGCGCCTCCAGGGAGCGTTCAGCGCGGTATTCCTGTACCAGACCGAGCACGGCATTGAGCAGAACGATGATCAGGATGGTCAGCGCATCCGAAAACTCGCCAAGCAAGGCGGCAAGCAGGGTGGCCCCCAGCAGCACCAGGACCATAAAGTCCTGAAATTGGTTCAAAAAAAGCAGCGGCAGCGACAGGCGGGACGGCTCCGCCAGGATATTTTTTCCCCAGCGCCGCTCTCTTTTTTCTGCCTCCAGCAAGGTCAAACCCCTCTCTGGAACCGTCCCAAAACGCAGCAGAACCTTCTCAGCGCTTAAAGCGCTCCATCCCGAATGCATCGTGTCCCCCCGGTATCTTAACTGCTACATTGATATGCCCGGTAAGATGCACTGATGACTGCGGCGCCGCGCCCTCTCCCCTTTTTTGGTGTATACTGAGGATAAAGAAATAGAGAGGGCCGAGCGGCAAATGACCTACGATTTCTTGACGATGAAAGCGGTGTGCGCCGAGCTGCGGCTGGCGATCACGGGCGCACAGGTGCAGCAGATCAGCCAGCCCCGGCGCGAAGAGATCGTTCTTTCGCTCTATCATGAGGGGAAAGAACATCATCTGCTCCTCTCCTGCCACCCCCAGAGGGCCCGGGTTCACCTCACCGCCGGGCGCCCCCGCCGGCCTGAGCAGCCGCCCCCCTTCTGTATGCTGCTGCGAAAATATCTCATCGGAGCGCGGATCCGGGATTTCTTTCAGCCGCCCCTGGAGCGGGTGCTCGAGATAGAATTTACCGCTGTGGAAGGGCTCCCCGCAGTAACCCTGATCGCCGAGATCATGGGAAGGCGGAGCAATCTTTTACTTGTCGATGGCGGCCGCGTCATCCTCGGCGCCGTCCAGACCGCCACCTGGGAGCAAAACCCGCGGCGCGCAATTCTTCCGGGAGAACTTTACCGGGAAGTGCCCGGGCAGGGGAAGCTCGATCCCCTCTCCATCTCGCCGGAGGAGCTGGGTCGGTCGATGGAGATCCATCTGGCCGCAGGAGGCTCCCCGGAGAAGGCGCTTCTGAAGGCGGCGGGCGGGATCAGCCCCCTGGCGGCGCGGGAGCTGATCTACCGTAGCGGATGGGACGGGGGGGCACCGCAGGGCTCCCTGCAAAAGCTCCATAAAGAACTNCGGGCCCTTTTACACCCCTCNAGCGGGGCTGCCGGCCCCACTCTTTTACCGGAGCTGGGGATCTACGCTTCCTATCCCCTGAAGCATCACCGGGATNCAGTAGAGCGTNGTTACGCCTCCATGAACGAGCTTCTCGATCGCTTCTACAGGGATCTTGTCGATAGGGCCGAACTGGAGACGCTGCAGGGTCAGCTTCGCTCCAGGGTCAACCGGCGCCGGCTCCGCCTGGAGCAAAAACTGGCTTACCTGAAAGAAGATCTGGAGAAAGTCGAAGAGGCCGATCGCTACCGGATCTACGGCGAAACGCTGCTTACCTACGCCAGCCGGATCGGCCGGGGGGAGACGGAGGCGGTGCTGCCTGATCTTTACCGCCCCCACAGCTCGCTTACCATCCCCCTCGATCCTTCCCGCAGCGCTGTAAATAATGCCCGGGACTATTTTCGGCGCTACCGCAAAATTA
>JGI24708J26588_10002331_pt1 | contig 14391 bp, 13 predicted proteins | sample BioPla1DNA2_FD_26588 | JGI IMG/M metagenome (IMG submission 26588) | reverse complement strand
GCGTTTATTCATAACTATTACCTCACACCTTTAATAATAAAAGTGTCAGATAATCGCTAGATAACCAAATGTCAGATAATCGCTAGATAACGACATAACATATTCAATAAATATGTAAAATCTAAATATATATGTTATACTTTCGCTATGAAAGGACTTTATTGTTTCTATAATTAGTTTATCCGATTTAAATCAATAAAAATGTTAATTACTATGAAAAAGTACAAAATTGGCTATACGGCAGGAGTTTATGATATGTTTCACATTGGACATCTAAATGTTCTCATTAATGCTAAAAAACTATGTGATTTTTTAATAGTTGGTGTCTCAACCGATGAAGTTGTTTTAAAGAATAAAAATAAAATGACAATCATACCTTTCGAAGATCGTATAAAAATAATAGAGTCAATTAAATATGTTGATAAAGCTGTACCACAAACGAGATACGATATAGAGGGAAAAATTATATCAGCATATGAAAACAAAATTGATGTTATGTTTGTTGGTTCTGATTGGAAAGGAACTGAAAAATGGAATGTTATTGAAAAAAAACTAAATGCAATCGGAGTAGATGTTGTCTATTTACAACATACTGAGGGCATTTCTTCTACTATGCTTCGAAATAAAATAGGAGGTAATCGTTAGAACATGAATAAAATTGAACTAACCGAAGAACAAAGAATAGAACTCAAAAACACCCAATTAGAATTATTAGATGAATTCAAAAGTTTTTGTGTAAAAAACAATTTGCGTTTTTACTTATTTGGCGGAACATTGTTAGGTGCCGTTCGTCATAAGGGTTTTATTCCTTGGGATGATGATATTGATGTTTGTATGCCACGTAAAGACTACGATAAATTTTGTAGTCTTTACAAAGAAAACGATACTTATTTTTTACAAAACACTAATACCGACAAATACTACTTTTATCATTTTGCAAAATTAATGAAAAAAAACACTATTTATAATGAATACTTTACTCAACGATTAAAAACTAAAAAAGGTATTTTCATAGATGTTTTTCCAATAAATGGCTATCCCGACAAAAAGATAAGTTTGATGCATTATAATTTTTGGCTCTTTGTTCTAAATAAAAAATCATATCCTTTGAAAATAAATAAAACCAAAAAAATTAAAAGAAATTTCATATATATTTTATTAACAATAATTTCTTGGTTTTTATTATGGTGGGCTCCTTATCATCTTTGTGCACGTATGAGAAATAATTTTATGAAAAAGCATCAATACCCAAAATCAAAGAATTGTATTGTTGGTACCAATTTAAGAAAGGTATATCATAAATCTTTTTTTGAAGGTCAATCCAATATTGAATTTGAAAATAGAATAATGTACGGAATGGAAGACATTAATAAATATTTAACTAAAATGTATGGCGATTATATGACATTGCCACCAGAAAGCGAAAGAGTTCCACATCACTACCTAATTGATTTTAAAAGTTAAAAATGAGTAAAAGAAACAAAAAAATCTCTTTTTCAATAATAATTTCCTTGCTAACATTGATAGCATCCTTTTTAACCAGTTTTCTTTTTACAAAATTTCTTTTATCTCAACCACAAATAGGAGATATAAATTACGGACTTAAAACTACCGCTGACTCTTTTGTTTCATTCGTGAGTGTTTTTACATTTGGAATGTCATCTACTTTTATTCGTTTTCATAAAAAGTATCAAAATGACGAAGAAAAAATCTTTTCATCTTTTAACTTAATTACAACAATAATTGCTTTCATAGCAATTGTTTTCGGAATTATCTTGTGCATTTTGACGCTGAATCATATTATATTAGATCCCGCTAAAGGTGTATATACAGAAAAACAAGTTTATGATTTCTTCTTAATACTTGTTATTTCAATTTCTTTTACTGCGCTTTCTATTGTATTAGGCAATTCTAAGTGGTATTTAGAATCTACAAAACATATCGTATTGGTGCGTATTGTTAATTTAATAGTCGTTATTATGTACCCAACAATATCTTTTATCTTAGTTAAGTTAGGATCTAATATGGTCGTTGTTACTTTAATTTATGCACTTACATATCTTTGTGGTTTTTTATTTTATTTATTTTACAGAATTAAAAAAGTTAAAACATTAAATTTTCTAAAATTCAAAAACTTGGATAAACAAATTTTAAAAGAAATAATTTTATTTACATTTTTTGTTGTTGTAACTAGTAGTATTGAAGTATTTAATCATTCTGCCGATAAACTAATTCTAACAATTACATTAACGGCTTCATTAACAACTCTTTACCAATTGGGAATTACATTAAATCAAGTACTATTATCATTAGCTGATCTTTTCTACGCGCCATATTTACCTTATCTTGCAGAAGACATAATTCGAGAAGATAAGAAAAAAATTCAATCAACCTATAATCATGTTACTTTTCTTCTTTTGTTCATTTCTTTTCTTATTTTCACTGGCTTTGCTGCTTGTGGAAATGAATTTGTATATTTGTGGGTTGGAGAGGATAAAGAAATTGTATATTATTTTGCCACTTTGTTATTTGCTACTTGGCCGCTTTACGGGATGGCAAAGTTTTCCGTTTATGTCCATCGATTACATAACAAACATTATAAAAGTGCAATCATTTATCTTGTTTCATTTATCTTACACCTTTTAATATCTTTCTCATTTATAAAACTTATTGGTATTTGGGCATGTATTATAGGAACGACATTATCTATGGTTTTCTTAGGAGTTGCTTTTATTTTTTATAATAAAAAGGAACTTGACATAAAACAAAATACATATTTAAAAAATCTATTTTTATTATTTATAAGCTCAATAATTACTTTACTGATTAATCAGTTTTTATCTATTTTTCTAACAAAGGTCTTAAAGCTTGATTCATACCTATTGTTATTGTTTATTAAAGGTTTCGTTTCAGCTTTTTTATTCCTTTTACTATCATTAATAATATATTGGAAAAAATTCAAAATTATTCTTTTAACTACTTTTAGTGATACATATTCAATAAAAAATTATGGACAAAAAGCAAAATTTTCTTTATTTGTTGATAAATTAGAAAAAAATAAAAAAATAATCAATAAACTTTTTCCTTATGTTTTTATTGTCTATTTTTTATTCAATTTCGCCTCATATTATCTTGGTGGAATCACTATAATTAATAGTATAGTATCATCGCCTATTTTTACATATGGGACTAAATTTGTATCATATCTGATTTTAATATTATATGGACTAATATTTTACTTTTCAAATCGTTGCCAAATTAACAAAAAATATATTTTTTATTATCTATTTGTTTTTTCTATATCCATTGTTTCGACTATTCTAATTCCAAAAAGTGTCACTTTTGTTGGAATCAATGATTACCGATGGACTGTTAGAACTATATTTAATATCGGTATAATTGATTTAATTATAGGAAATATTAATTTTCTTATTGACTTAATTATTATGTTCTTTTATGTTTTTATATTTAGACAAGTCGTAGTAAAAAAAGACTTGTTGCCTTTTTTCAAATTCATAGTTTTTTTTACTTTAATTGAAATTTTATACTCTCTTGTATTTCAAATTAATGACTATTTATTTTTGTTGAAAAAAGCAACCGACTCATCCGAATTCACAGGATATTCTACAAATTTATCAGCAACATTTGCTAGTAAAAACGGTTTTGGCTTTTTACTATTCCAAGCCGTTTTAGCTAATTATTATCTCATTAAATTCAATAATAGATTTAATAAATTGTATTTCATACCTTTTGTAATCATAAACATAGTGAATGTTTTTTCACTTTGTAAAACTTCAATCATATCTTCAATTGTTTTTATTTTAATACTATTGGCTTCTAAAATTATTATTCTTCGAAAAAACAACAAAAAGGTTTTCATTACTGTTCTTATTTGTTGTTTAACAATCTTATTACTTTTAGTCTTATCATTTACTCCTTTATTCAGAAAAATACCATTAATTGACAAAATAATTTCACAATTTATACAGATTTTCTTTATCTCTGGCAGAGCAACAATAAAATCTAGAATTATCTTGTGGTTATATGCATTAAAACTAGTTAAAGGTCCTTATATAATTCTAGGTTATGGTAAATTGGCTTCTGCATCATTTTTAAATATTTCTTCCAATTTCATAACAAAAACTTTTCATAATGGATTTTTGGATATTCTATGCAGTTTTGGAATTTTTGGAATTTTATTGTATTTTCATTCAATTAAATATAGTTATTTACATAACATATCTACCACTAAATCCAAATTAAACAAATTGCTCCTAATTTCTGTTATAGTTACGACATTATTATACGGAATGATGGAAAACGTTTATCTTTTAATTAGTAGCTCATCAGTAGTACTTGTACCTAATTTAATTCTCGCGACTTCAATTGATACTACTCATTGTATAATAAAAGAGAAGGAGTTTTCATATGTACAAATTAAAATTTAAGTTAGTTTTACTTTGCTTTTTAACTTTGACCTCTTCTTGTTCATTAAAAACCTCTATTAAAGGTGAGTTTTTACTTGAAAACTCCTATCGTTTAATTAAAGAATTTATTGAGGGAGTAGAATGTAGTGCTGAAGAAAGTTTGTTTTTGACAACTAGTAAATTGTATGTCCATAAGGATGAAACTTTTGATCTTTCGCTTAAATATAAAACTGAACAAACACTAGAATTAAATGGTACTTATAAATTATATGTAGGGGATGTTGGTCACTCAGGTGATGGTTATATTGTTATAGATGGTATTGAAATTCCATTAACATTTGAAAATTCATATTTTTTAATTTTTGATTTACCAACAAAATACAATTATGGCAATAATAATGAAATTCATACATTGAGGTTTCAAAGATGGTAATGCTAACCAATTTATTAAAATTGCCTATAAAAGAAAAACTTGTATGTTTTATCGATACAATAATATTAATCTTGCTTTTAACATTTTATTATTTATATTCTGTTCTCGATAAACAAATTTTCGCAATAATTTTTATTATCTTTGTATTATCATCTCTTATAACTAAGTTTTATTTACACAAAAAATGTAATTGTTTTGTAAGTACATATTTTTTCGTTATTAAAGATTCAATAATTATTATTTTTATAACAATTATTTTTGCCTTATTCATTTTAATTAAGGGGTTGTTTTCTCTTGAATACAGCTCAGAATTAGCATATCATCTGGTTTTTATAAATTATATTGCTATTTTATTTTATATTAATTTATATTCTCTCAGGAGGGAAAATACATAATGGAGAAAAAATATTTATTTATCTCACAATCTGATTTATCGCTAGAAGATTCTAATGGTCGAACATTGCGCGATGTTTTTAATTATATTAACTGGGATAAGATTTACACCTTTTCAACCAGTCGAAAAAACAATCAATTAAATGCTAGTCAAACTTTTTGCATAAATGAGAAATTATTATTTAAACGTAAGAAAATTCATCGAAATGTTTCAAATTCTAGTAACAAAATTTCACCATCAAAGCCAATTAAAATTAAAAAAAATCCATTAACCGTTTTTTTAAGAGGAATTTTATGGTCTTTGTCTTTTTTACATTGGAAACATAATTATAAAAAATGGTTAAAAGAAATTAATGTTGATTATATCGTATTTAATCCAGGTGATTTTATATTTATGCATAAAATAGCGGTTTTTTCCTCAAAAATCACACAAAAGAAACTAATTATTTATAATACAGAAGATTACTATTTTAAAACTTGGAATTATTTACATGATGAAAGAGGTTTCAAACGACTTTATCCTTTATTTAGAAAACATTTAGTTAGAAGTTATAATATTACCTTTAAATATACTAATGTCGCTTTTCATAACACAGAAAACTTGTGCGATGTTTTCAAAACAGCGTTCCCAGATGTTAAGCACTTTGTTGCTTATCATCCTACTTTCTTAAAAATCAATAAAAAGACTAAGACCATTAAATCTATAAGTTCGTTTTACTATAGTGGCGCACTTGATAAAGGAAGGGATAAAACATTATTGCTCTTTGCAAATATTTTAAAAGATATACTTCCTTCTTTTAAGATTATTGTCAATGGCCTTGCCAGTGAATCTGTCATTGAAAATATTATGCGCGCAGATAACATTATTTATAATGGTGTGGTTCCTTATGAAAAAGTCGTTAACATATTAAAACAAAATACATTTCTTTTAAGTATCAATTCACTTGAAAAGTACCATGCTAAAGATAAAATTCATGGATTTTCTACGAAAATTGCTGATTATATTTCAAGTCTAAACCTCATTTTTCACATTGGTGTAGAAGGTGGAGTTGAGTTAAACACTATTAAAAAATATAAACTAGGTTACGTATCTTCTACCAAAGAACAAATAATCCATAATTTAAATTCTATAGTTGATAACTTAAAAGAATGTGTTAATCCTTTTCTTGAAAATCAAAAAAAATTCACAGATAAGTATTTAGATTATAAAAAAGTTGGTAACATGGTTAAGGAGATAGTTGAAAATAATGAAAGAAAATAATAGTCTTGTTTCCATAGTTACGCCAGCTTATAATTCTAGCAAATATATTTTGGAAACTATAAAAAGCGTTCAAAAACAAACCTATTCTAATTTTGAATTGCTAATCATTGATGACTGTTCTACCGACGATACATTTGAAAAATCGCAGGGAATATCTAATGATGATAAGCGTATTAAGGTTTTCAAAACTAAAAAAAACGAGGGCACAGCGTCTGCTAGGAATCTAGGTATAGAAAAAGCGAATGGTCGTTATCTAGTTTTTTTAGATTCTGATGACCTTTTAGATCCGAGTTTTTTAGAAAAACAAATTAGATTTTTAAGAAACAAACAATGTTCAATTGCCACTGCAGGCTATCGTCGCTTAGCACCTAATAGTTGTACAGAATTTATTCCTCCTTTATCCACGACATATAAAACAATACTAAATGGCAATCCTGTTTCTTGTTTGACAACAATTATTGACCTCAAAAAAGTTGGCAAACATTATTTTGATGTCGAGTTATTAAAATGTGAGGATTTTTACTTTTGGATCAAATTATTAAAAATAGGTCATTCACCTATATATGGTAATCCAGAAGTTCTCGCGACTTATAGAATATTACAAACATCAAAATCTCGAAATAAATTTAAATTAATCAAGTGGATGCTCCGCGTTTATAAAAAAGCTGGAATTAACTTCTTTTCACGTTATTTTCATTTAATTAAGTGGATGTTCTATGGTTTAAAAAAATACAAAAATGTGAGATAACTATTTATCATTCTTTAAAATTTTTATTCTTTATTAAAAAAAGAGTTTTTTATATTTATATGCTATGTTTTTATAACTGAATATTTCCATTAGTTCATGAATATCACTTGGCTTTATTTCTGAGTATTTTTTGACAACCTGATTAAGTTCTTCTATTAAAACATCTATACTAGAAGCATCAACTTCGTGATAGTAATCTTTACCTCTAAACAATGATGTTTGACCCGAAGACAGTGAAGCAATTGGATTACAACCATTAATAGCAGCTTCGGAAAATGCTAAACCACATGCCTCTAATTCACATATTGAGATAAAGAATTTACTTTTCGCGTATACTTCTGATACTTCTGAATGTTTAAGTTTCCCTCTGAATTCAACAAAATCAAGGTCATATTTACCTCCTGATTGAAAAAAGTTCTCTTGTTCACCAAATCCTACAATACAAACTTTCAAATTATTATTTTCCTTATGTAACTCAATTAAAGCATCCATCATTTTCTCGATATTTTTATCTCTATATAATCTACCAACATAACAAAAATCATATTTTTTTTCATATTTATTTATATTTGGTTTTAATGTAGTACCAGTATTGATAATATTATCACATTCTACACGATTAATTTTTTTATTTATCGCCCAAGATAAATGACTAACAGTAACAAGCTTATCGAAATGTTTTTTTGAATATCTAGCAACAGTGTTTACTGCCCAAGCTTTTAAGCGACCATTTATTGGGCTTGGTGTTCCGTGTAATATTTGAACATATTTAGCGCTTGGCCATTTTTTCTTATATTTTTTAATACCAATTGAATAATGTAATGACGAAATTACTAAATCTGGTTTATATTTTTGTATTTCCTTAGCAATTCTATTAAATTTAAATAAAATTTTATTTGGGTTTGGGTTTTTCGTTTTAACAACTATATTATTAATCAAACTTGATTTTTCTATAGAAATTATATTCACATAATCACCAAGTTCGCTAAACCCACTATAGAGTCCTTCATCAAAAACAGCTACACCACCTGAAGTATTTTCGTTAACGACTGGCCCTAAAATTAATACTCTCATTTGTTTTCCTCTTTTGATTTTTTAATACCAATTTTCATATATCTTCTTAATGTTTTATATCTTATATTTTTAGGATAATGACTCATATGAGTTAACAAAAATAATATTGACATTATTTGTGCAAATTTCCCATATAACAAATAATAGACATATCCATGTGAAATTAATTCCTTCTCTAAATTTCGTTTTTCTCCATGCCAGGTTGACTCAAGTTGTTTTGCTCTGAAAGCGACTTTAGGAATAGAGTAAATTTTTGAATATTGTACAAATGTTTTATTAAATAATCCATCTTCACCATGATTCACTTCAGTCCCCGGACCAACTCTTTCATTAAAAAAGATATCATTATCTAGCAAGAATTGTCGTTTATAGAAACCTCCNCAAACACCAAAAGATGTTAAATTTCTAAAACTAACAAAGCCCTCTTTTTTCAATTGAGGTATAGGTCTTTTTTCATTATCAGAAACAACATTAAAACGGGTACAATTGTATTGATTTTCACTTAATATTCTTTCAATATCTTTTTGAATGCCTTTTTCATAATAAATATCGTCATCTAAAAAAGTGATATAATCAGCATCTGATTTTAAAATCAAAAAGTTTCGATTTCTTGATACCCCTCTACTAGTTAAATTAAAAATTCTAGCTTTATAATTATTGTTTTGGATTACATATTGTGATTCATTCTCCATCAATTGATTACCGACCAATATTTCACCATCAATATTTAAATTATTTATCAATTTAATCATTTCCTTTTTTTCGGTTTTTACTAATGTTAATAAATACTGTATTTTCATCATATACTCCTTATATATTATATCAATTCAAATTACTTATTTATATAAATATCAGTTAATTAAAAATTAATTATGAACTCATTTCATTATCTATTTTCGTTATCATTTAAATTATTCAGTTCTCAAACTCATTAAAAACATCAATGCCATCAAATAATTTTTCTATACTCTGCCTATCTAATATAATGCACTTTTTACTATAAGCTTCCATTAGAACTTTTGCATCCTTAGTAAGTTTATAATCATCAAAAATAAATACAAATTTAGTGTTACTAATATCATTATTTATAATAAGCTCGTCAAATGATTTTAGATATGGTTCAAGATCATTAGGTTTCAAATGATAAAATTTTCTTGTAGTTTTTATTTCTATTACATATTTGTTAATACCTTTTGTCGCAATAATATCAAATCGTTTAATTTTTGAATCAAAAAATCTATTTGCAAACTCCATTCGAACTTCATATCCAATTTTTTGAAGTGAATATGCAATAAAATTAGCCTTATCTTGTTCAGAACTAAAATCCAAATCAAAAATTTTTATTAACTCAATGATTTTTTTATATTTAATTTTTATAACAGCCTTCTTTTTTTTATTTTTTTCATTAAACCCAATAAAAGTATCTCCGACTATCATAAATTCACCATGGGCAACAGCATTACGAATGCATCTTAATAAATTCTTTATTTTAGAATGTTTCTTGTATGCAACTATGATTGCTTTTTGACAATTTATACATATTGAATTCCTATAATAATCCCATAAATCATCTTCTATTTCTTTCTCATAAAGAAATAAAAAATCACTATCATCCATGCCCATTTTTTCCTTAAAAAACTCGTAAATTATATTATTGTATATCTTGTTTTCTATTAGTTCGCTTCTGTGAGATTGTTTTGAATCAACACCAGGCATATACCATAATAATATCTGTAGAATTTCATTAACTTCTACATCCCATTTCATAGGATGATGTTCATGTGAAATATTATAATTAATAAATTTACTAGTATCACAGCATCTTTGAAAGTCCATTATTATCTCCTTATAAATTCTTTGAAATTTCTCTTATTATATCATTTGTTATTTTAATTTGTTCAATTATCATCTATTAATTTTCTGATAACGAAAAAGAGACAAATAAATGTTTTCCACTATATGTTTTTCTCAATCATTAAAATTGAATACTTAATATCTTTAAGAAATGAATATTTTTTTTGATTTAAAGAAAAATATTTTCACGAATGCATATCTATAATTATTACTTTGTTTAATTTCAAACAAACATAATATCCACCAATTTTTAATATCAATTAGATACAGCTAAAATGCAGCACTTAGAACCATAATTAACATTCCAACCCAATAGAATGCACTACTAATTCTAACCATATATTTAGTGCCAGTAATAACAAAATAATCTAGTGTTAAAAGTTGGTCGCTAATCATAAATAATATTGAACCTATCCCTAGTAAAACAGCCCAATAATACATTGGTCCAAGGAAAATTAAGGCCGCTATTGCAATAATGCCGTGGAAAATGATAGATGTAAGATAAAAAAGCATTGGCCATTTCATTTTGCCTAACCTAAATATTTTAGGCCATTTTGACATTAGAAAAACCCAAACTCCTACTAAAAGAAGCGTAACTGGAATAACCCAACACCACTTCCAAAAACTTATATCGTTTATACTAAATTGAGCAATGTAGTAGGCTGCGAATACTATATTCCCAGCTAAGAAGAAATCTCCACCTCTATTTATATTCCACAAAAGAAACACATCACCTAAAACCGCAAAGAAAAATCCGACAAATAAAAGCATGTGAACTGTTGTTGATGGCAAGACTCCACCCTCAGAAAATCGAGGATTCTTATACATTAGAACAATTGCAAGTGTAAAATAAGCGACTGCCATTGTAATTTTATGCGGAGCTCTTATTTTGATTTTGCCGCTTGTTTGACTAAAAAAGTACCCACAAAGCGTCATCAGATAAAGGACAACAAAAATATTGAGTCCTATCATATTAATTCCAATCATTTTAAACCTCCTTTAGTTCTTCTACGACCGGGACTTCTATTTCAATATCACTTTTTGGATATGAACAGCATGGATGAATATAGTTAAATTTAAAATCTGCACCACGTCTAAATTCGTCTTCTTCACGAACATAAATTTCACCATTAATTAGGCGAGAATGACAAAATCCACATTTACCAATCCTGCATCTATTTGGTGCAGCTAATCCTGCTCTTTCCATCGCAACAAGAAGAGTTTCATTATTTCTCGCTTTGATTTTATATATGTCGTTTTTCATTCTTACTATTAAATCATATGTTTTTAATTCTTTAACGTCCAAATCAACAATTGTGTTCTTTTCTTCTCTAATTGGTACATCTTCTAAACCAATGTTTTTTAATTCGTCACGAACAAAATCATACATTGCTTTTGCACCACACATAAAAACACTAGAATCCTTTGTTACATATTTCTTTAAAATGTCTTTAGTAATTAATCCTTTATAGCAACCATCAACATCTTCTTTTTCAACGATTACAGCAGTTTTTATTAGAGGATGATTTATCTTTTTAACATCAATTAGTAGATCACTATAAGTATTTACACCATATAAAAGAGTAAATTTAAAATGTTCACTACCTTCTATAATGGCTTTTATCATCGAAACAAATGGTGTTACACCTGTTCCACCTGCTATTCCAACAATATGCTTACGATCGCGAATATCATCGTAATGGAAATCACCGCAAGGTTCACTAACTAAAACTATGTGACCGACTTTTACTTTTGTGCATAGGTATGTTGATAATAATCCGCAGTCTGTAATTGCAAGTTCTAAAATTCCTTCTAATGCTTCATTAGGCGATGAAAAAATTGAATATGGTCTTGTAACTAAGGAGTTACCTACTTTTGTAGTAATAGTTACATATTGTCCAGCACGAAAATAAGGAAAGCGCCCGTTTTTTGCTAGAGATTTAAAAGTAAACTTTTTTGTATTATGAGAAAGTGTTTCTATTTTAATAATTTTAGCTTTTATAAAGCCAGGATGAAGTTCTTTTGCTAACTCGTTTACTTTATAAGTAGAAGGAAGGGGCTTAGCTTTTGATCTATTGATTGCTTCTTTTCGCTTCTCTTTCATTGCAAGTGTATTTTCAATATGAACTAGAAGTTCTTTCTCTTTAGCCATTTTGTTCCTCCTTTTTAATATCATTTAAGGTACGTTTTGCTTCATTGAGGCCGGATTTGTAGGCACTTGAGTATCCTAAAAGCCTATCACCAAAGCCTCCACACATTCGTAAACCTTTAATAAAGGAATCATCATTAACCATTTGTGCTCTCGCCATTAAGGCATCAAGAGGTTGAGATTCATAACCATAAATTGTTCCTTGAGGATGACCTCCATAACGAGCATAAGTAACAGGCGTAGCTATTGCTAATTCTTCAATATGACCAAATATTTTAGCNCCTGTTGCTAGTTCGAACTTTTCAATAAATCTTCTAGCTACTTCATTTTTCTTTTTAAAATAGTCTTTTTCATCAACTTCTGCCCAAACATCATCCATATAAAGAGAAGTTATGTATAAAACCGTAGTTCCAGGAGGAGAACAATTTGGTACAACATGATTTAGACAAACTGTTGCTTGACCTGCTGAAGAATCTAATTTTTTCATTTTTTCATAAATGACGTTAGAATCAGCAGTATCATAAACAAAATAACTATGATCAGTAATTCCTAACTCTTCTGGGCTTTTGTTAAGTCCAAGAAAGATTGTGATACCGCGTCCAGCAATTTTTCTAAAATTTGCAAGTTTTAAGGCTCCTTCAGGTACTACTTTCTTATCTAACATTTTTCCGTAAACTGTATGAGGCGAAATGTTTGCTATTACATGTCGAGACATATACTTTTCTCCAGATGTTAACTCCACACCTTCAACATTCCCATTTACATCAGTTAATATTTTACTAACTTCGCAGTTATAAAAAATATCACCACCTAGTTCATGTATACGCTTTTCAAAAGCAAGACTCATCTCATGGCTTCTATATTTTGGAGCGACCGCACCAAATAGGTAATATTTATAGGTCATATTTGCGTAATGAGCAAAATTTAAATCTGCAGTTCTCGTGCCTAAATATGACCAATATGCACTAATAATCTGTTGTATTTTTTTAGGAAATCCTTCCATCTCAAAAACTTTATCTACAGAATAGGAACCATATTTAAGATAATCCATATATTTTTCTTTCATTATTTCCATATCTGGTTTACCTTTTGATGTACCGATATAGGTCATTGCATCGGCAACATTAATACTCATATCAATAAATCGCTTCATATATTTATCGCCATCTTCACATATAGTTTTAGCAGCTTCAATAATATTATCTATGCCTGTTGGCATCGTAAAATCAATTCCTTCTTCTAAAGCAATTAAGCGATAAGCGTTTTTAATTTGTAGCCATTCAATTTTATCTATTACACCCAGTTCTTCAAAAAGAGCATATGTTGAACCTGTGGAACTTCCTTGCCCCATACCGTTAAGTTCATGAAGCGACGCCTCAAATTCAAATCGGCCACGCACAAAACTTGTAGCAAAGCCACCTGGAATATTATGCTTTTCTAGAACTAGGCACGACTTGCCACCTTGAAGAATTGTTACAGCGGCGGCTAGTCCGCCATTACCTGCACCAATTACTATTACATCGTATTTTTTCAATTTTAATCACCAAATTGCACAGTATATGTAGTAACATCAGGTACTACTTCTCCATCAATTTGAAGAGCGCAAGGCGCATCATAAATTACTGTGATTTTCTTTCCTACAAAACTAGTAATATATTTTTTCTTATCATGCTTTCCACTTGAAAAAGTTGGGAAACGAAGTAATGAACGAAGGCGTCCCTTACTTGATAATACTGTAAGAGTAACGGTTCCGTTATTGTTTAGACGATCTTGTTTAGGAGCAGCATTAATGCCTCCTCCGTAAAAGCGACCATTCATTGTCGCGGCTACCCAAACATTTTTAAACTCATGTTCTTCTCCATCAACAATTACTTTACAATTTTTAGTTTGATAGCTTGTTAAAAGGAGTTTTACAGCAATTTTTGAATAATTAATGACTGCATCAGGATTTTCTTTTCGAATTTGATCACCAACTAAACAAGTATCGCCGTCAACACCATAGCCAATCCCGTTAATGAAGCGACGTTTTAATCCTGCTACTTCAATAAAAGG
>JGI24708J26588_10002325_pt1 | contig 14418 bp, 11 predicted proteins | sample BioPla1DNA2_FD_26588 | JGI IMG/M metagenome (IMG submission 26588) | reverse complement strand
TTTTCGTCATCAAACCACTACATGTTGTGGTCAATCCTTATTATTTCTCCTCTGAACCACAATACGTCATCAGAATTGTACTCTCAACGTGCACACTATGACTAAACTGATCTACTGCCCTTACTTTCACCAGCTCATAATCCTTTTCACAGAGGTATTTTAGATCTCTGGCAAGGGTTGCAGGATCACAGGATACATAGACCACTTTCTTTGGTTTCATTGCCAGTATGGTGTCTAGAAGGCTTTGGTCACACCCTTTTCTTGGCGGGTCTACGACGATTACATCCGCATAGATGTTTTCTTCCTTATACTTCTGTGGAAGTACTTCCTCTGCAGCTCCTACGAAGAATTCAGCATTTGTAATACCATTAATACTAGCGTTCGTCTTCGCATCTTCAATCGCTTGCGGAATAATTTCTACCCCATAGACCATCTTTGCCTTCTGGGCAAGGAATAAGGAAATGGTTCCGATTCCACAATAAAGATCCCATACCACTTCATCTCCATTTAAATCAGCATAATCCAGCGCGATATCATACAGTTTTTTCGTCTGAATAGGGTTAACTTGATAGAAGGATAAAGGAGAAATGCGATAAGCGATATCTCCAATATAATCTGTGATATAAGTTTCTCCCCATAAAGGTACTATGGTCTCTCCAAGAATTACATTGGTTTTTTCTTTATTAATATTTAGGCAGATACTCTTCATTCCAGGTATCTCCTGAAGGCCTTTAATTAGCTCTTCTTTATGTGGGATGTCATCTCCGTTTATAATAAGGCAAACCATAACTTCACCCGTTCGAAAACCTACTCTGGTTAAGATATGGCGGAGCAAACCTTGATGGTTTACCTCATCGTATGGTTCAATATGATACTGTTCGATGAAGGTACGCATAAATTTTATTATATTAACGTTTACCTTGGCTCCAATATAGCAATGCTCTGTATCAACAATAAAATGGGTTCTGCTAGCATAGAAACCTATCGCTACTTTACCATCCTTCCGCTTCCCTACTGGGAACTGTGATTTATTACGATAATAAAAAGGCTCCTCCATACCGCTGATTGGTTCCATGGGAATTTCCTTAAATCCACCAATACGAGTAAGACAGTTCCTTACCTTATTCTCCTTATATTCTAATTGTTTATTATAATCCATATGCTGCAGTTGACAACCGCCACACTGCGCAGCGATTGGACATCTAGGTTCCACACGGTATTTCGATTCCTTCACCAGTTTCATGAGTCTTGCAAAGCCATAAGTCTTCCCGGTCTTCATGACCTTAACTAAGGCTCTATCTCCTACCGCAGTATCCTTGACAAATAAAGTGTATCCCTGATATTTACCGATACCCTCACCGTTAGACCCAATGTCCTCTATTGTTATTTCGACTAAATCATTCTTATTAACTACCTTTTCCATCTAAGTTCTCCATAACATATATTCCTATTAAATTGCTCTTCAAATCTTTTAATCTAATTCATAACTTTTACCAATCTATAAATTGTCACATACATAGATTTAAATTAGGCACTTATCTTTTATATCCATATAATATAAGCATGTACCCTTTACAACTTGTATATGACTAATAATACATTTAATTAAATTAAGCACAAATAATGATATTCTATCTTTACACTTTCTCTTTGGTACTGCGCATAATGTTTGATTCAAATAACCTTTGGTAACCCATCCATTCCGTCTTAGGATCTCCAGAATTTAAAATTTCAGACATAGTCTGTATCTTTGCATCGGCATTATCTGCCAAATGTAATGCTAACGCTTCAATAGTTGCTGGTTTTTTTGGTGATCCATATTCCAGCTCTCCATGATGGGATAGGATACAATGAATTAACTCTTTTTCTAACTTAGCAGGGAATTTCTCTATCTTACTAATACTAGCTTTGATTTCACTAGCACCAATGAAGATATGTCCTAGTAGTTGGCCATCATTGGTATAATCATTTTCCGGAAAGCTTGAAAGCTCTTCTGTCTTGCCAATATCATGAAATAAGGCTGCTGTGATCAGCAAATCACGGTTGATCATTGGATGCATATCCGCAAAATGCTGACAATTCTTTGCTACTCCTAGTGTATGCTCCAGTAAACCACCTACAAAACCATGATGAACGGATTTAGCTGCAGAATGACTTTTGAATTTCTTTATAAAATCATTATTTTCTATGAAGTATTGTTCTAATAATACTTTTAGATAAGGTTCTTTTATGGAGTTAATAAGGCTTTTGATTTCTTGATACATACCATCGATATCCTTGCTAGTAACCGGGAAATAATCCTCTGGATAGTACTCACCTTCCTGTGCCTTATAAATTCTATTAATATTTAATTGAAGTGCATCCTGAAAGGTGGTTACCCTTGCATCGATATGTACGAAGTCCATTGCTTCATACTGTCCTGTTTCACAATTCAAATCCCATATCTTAGCATCCACCGTTCCGGTCTTGTCTTGAAGAACCAGAGAGATATAGGTCTTCCCACTCTTTCCGGTTAATATCTGCTTTTGTTTGCATAAATAAATCTCATTTTTTATATAATCATGTTCCCTTAAATCCTGAATGTATCTCATTTCACTAACCTTTCTACTCTCTACGAAACCTATTACTATTGTCCTTTCTATTATAACCCAGTGCGCCCGAGATATAAAGTAAATAATATTAAATCATAAAAAACGATCTACATTATCACTTACACAAGAAATAGAACTGCTGCCAGCAAGTATTCCTACTGACTACAGTTCTATACCCTTTTATATCTACTTTATTTGATTCTTATTTGTTTATCTTCGCCTTATCGGCCAATGTAACATCGATATCTATTTCCTTCTCAGCAGAAGTCGAAGTTGTTCGTTTGATTTTAACACTTACCGTTTGGCCAGGCTTGTATTCGGAAATAATATTATAAAAACGATTCGTACCAACTACTGTTTGGCCATCTACCTCTAGAATAATATCCCCGTTTTTAATCCCTGCTTCAAAAGCCGGTGAGTTTGCTTTTACCGTCTCCACATAGATACCATTTTCAACCTCATGCTCTTGTTTGGCAGTATCTGTCATATCTTCGGTAATAATACCAAAATATATCTTAGTATCTTGGTTGGCTAATGTTTGAATAATGGATTTTAACTTACTAATACCAAGGACTGTACTAAGGTCCTCGTTTAGATCCTCTTTTAAAGTACGCGTAATAATTCCAATAACTTCGCCCTGGAAATTTATAATAACACCGTCGCTATTATCTGTGTTGATGATATCAGTATTAAACAAATCCAATCGGTTATCCGTTATACTAATGGAGCTACCACGGCTAGTAACCATACCTATTTCCATAGAACCAGGATGTCCATTGGGATTGCCAAGAGCAATTACTGGTGATCCACTGGTGATACCATAAGATTCACCTAACTTAGCAACCGTTATATTATTCATAAAAACATCAGGTATATCTTTAACCTCTACTGCAATAACTGCAAGATTTAGTTCTCTTTCGTAATCGTGCAAGCTAGCTTTCACCTTTATTGTATCAGTAAATACAATCTCAATATTGCTTGCATCTTTCACACGGTCCAGACTAAGTAAAATAAGCATCTTACCATTATGCTTCGCAATTACTAATCCGGTTGTCCTTACCTCTCGTTCAACCGGGTTCCCAAACCAGTCATTCTCATTAATAATACTGGAAACCTTTACAATCGATTTGCTACTATTATTGGCTATCAGTTTAATATCGTCATACATTTTTACATAATCGTCTATATCAGCATCAATCGATTTTTCTAAAATAACCGTCTCTGGTTCTTGCTCTGGTACCACTTTCTTAACTTGTCCTTCTTCAAGCTCCTCTTTATTGCCTTTTGATTCGGTCCCGTTAGCTTCAGTATCTTTTGTATTCTCTGGATTAGTAGTTGGAAATATAATTGGTGACGTATCTTCATCCTCTTTATGTAAATACTTATATAATCTTGGTTCCGCAATGCAGAATGTAATTGCAGCAATTAATCCAAATAAGACAGCCATAAGTACCGTCATAAGGAATGGTAGTAACCATTTTTTTATTTTTCTATGTTTCTTTACTATCACTTGCTCTTTTATAAATTCGAAATCATGGTTGTCTTGCTTATTATCAGACATATTTTTCTCCTTAAAAAGCACCAATATATCGATTCAACGGCTCCCATTAAATCTTCGAATAGACTATAAGTCCTATTTTATCAGTCACTTATGAACATATTGTGAATTATTTGTGAACAAAAGGTCCTATTGCCTTGTATTTATAGGTAAAGTGTCTAAAATCTATTCTACTTTTATTTGATTTTAAGATCATATCACAAAAGCCACTATTAATCCATAGTCAAAATAGCTTTTAAAGCATTTAAAGGTTTTATTTTTTTACAACATAAGGTAAAATAGATATTGTATCTTCATAGATTAGAAAGGTTTGAAATAAATGAATGAAAAAGCTATAAAAACTTTAGAATATAATAAAATTATTGAAAAATTATCGGAACTTGCAGGATCAAGCTTTGGGCGTGAGCTTTGCAAGCAATTGCAACCTACATCTGATTTAAAAGCCATCAGAAAACTCCAGACACAGACCACGGATGCCCTATCTAGACTTCTTAGAAAAGGGAGCTTATCATTCAATGGTATTCATGATATCCGTCCTTCCCTTATGCGATTAAAAGTTGGATCTTCTCTTGGTGCAGGAGAGCTTCTGCGTATAAGTTCCAATTTGAATGCAGTTCTGAGAGTCAAAGCCTTTGGTGGCTATACAGGTAAGGAAGGCGAGGAACAGACAGAGGATTCCTTAACAGAATTCTTTGCCAACCTTGAACCCTTGTCTCCGCTTAATAATGAAATTAAGCGCTGCATAGTATCAGAGGAAGAAATTGCTGATGATGCCAGTCCATCCCTCAAAAATGTACGTCGTTCTATTCGAAATAGTAATGATAGAATTCATAGTGAATTAACAAAGATATTAAACTCATCTCGAACCATGTTACAGGAAAATATTATTACGATGCGAAATGGTAGGTACTGTCTGCCAATCCGTGCAGAATTCAAGAATTCATTTCCAGGTATGATACATGATCAGTCTTCCACAGGCTCCACCTTGTTCATAGAGCCTATGGCTGTTGTACGCCTAAACAATGAATTAAAGGAACTGGCACTCAAAGAGCAAGAGGAAATTGAAAAGGTTCTTGCCGAACTTAGTAATATGGCTGCTGAGTATACCGAAGAACTGGAATATAATTTTAAAACTTTATCCGAACTGGATTTTATATTTGCAAGAGCATCCCTATCTAAGATTATGAAGGGCTCCGAACCCATATTTAACAATAAAGGTATTATCAATATTAAAAAAGGTCGTCATCCACTCATAGATGCAAAAAAAGTTGTTCCTATCGATGTTATCTTAGGCAAAGACTTTAGCATGTTAATTGTTACCGGTCCGAACACTGGTGGTAAAACAGTAACCCTAAAGACAGTTGGACTTCTTACGCTAATGGGACAGGCCGGTCTTCACATTCCAGCCTTTGATGGGTCAGAACTAGCTGTCTTTAATGAAGTCTATGCGGATATTGGGGATGAGCAGAGCATCGAACAAAGTCTTAGTACATTCTCTTCTCATATGACGAATATCGTATCTATTCTTGAGAAAGCAGATGATAAATCCCTTGTACTTTTTGATGAATTAGGCGCTGGTACCGACCCAACGGAAGGTGCGGCACTGGCTATGTCTATTCTCTCCTATCTTCATAAGCGAAAGATACGGACCATGGCTACAACTCATTATAGTGAACTTAAGATCTATGCGCTATCAACAGATGGTATAAGTAATGCATCCTGTGAATTTGATGTTGAGACCCTACGCCCTACTTACCGACTTTTGATTGGAATACCCGGTAAGAGTAACGCTTTTGCTATATCAAAAAAGCTGGGATTGCCTGACTATATTATTAATGATGCAAAGGATCGTATAGGTAAGCAAGATCGAAGCTTTGAAGACCTGATTAGTGATCTGGAAGCAAACCGTATCACCATCGAGAAAGAGCAAGAAGAAATCACTAGGTACAAAGAAGAGATTGCACAGTTAAAACGTAATTTAAAGAGAAAAAATGATAATATCGATTCTAATCGCGATCGAATAATAAGAGAAGCGAAAGAGCAAGCGGCATCCATCCTACAAGACGCAAAGGAATTTGCCGATGAAAGTATTAAAAAATATAATAAATGGCTTCAGGATGGTAGTAATATCAAGGATATGGAACGGGAGCGTAATGCCCTCCGTGAGAAAATCAAAAGCAGTGAAACTCCTTTAGGTAAAAAGCGCAGTAAGTCAAAACAGAAGCAAGTTATTAAAGAATTGAAAGTAGGAGATAGCGTTTTTGTATCCAGTTTGGGCTTAAAAGGTATCGTTAAGACATTACCCAATGCCAAAGGTGATCTGCATGTGCAAATGGGAATCTTAAATTCTCAAGTAAATATCAAAGATCTTGAACTTGTAGATGAGGAAGTAATAACAGCGCCAAACTTTAATAAAACACAAAGTGGTAAGATAAAGATGTCAAAATCCATCTCCATCCATCCAGAACTTAATTTAATAGGTAAAACCGTAGATGAGGCACTTTTCGAATTGGATAAATATTTGGATGATGCTTATCTCGCCCATCTTCCCCAGGTAACCATTATCCACGGACGAGGAACCGGCGCCTTAAAGAATGCTGTTCACAAGCATCTGAAGAAGGTTAAGTATGTGAAATTCTTCCGGGTTGGTGGTTTTGGCGAGGGTGATCATGGTGTTACCATTGTTGAATTTAAATAATATAATTTTAATCTGACGATTAGATCAAAGAAGTTTCAATAGAACTTACACAAAATGGAGGTAAATATGAAAGCAAAGCAAAAAATATTAATTGTAGATGATGATGTAAATATAGCCGAACTTATTTCTTTATATCTTACCAAAGAATGCTTTGATACCTTGATTGTACATGATGGAGAAGATGCCATAAAGCAATTTCACGATTACCAACCGGACCTTGTTCTATTGGACCTAATGCTTCCCGGTATTGATGGTTATGAAGTGTGCAGGCAAATCCGCCGGACATCAAAAACACCCATTATTATGTTATCTGCTAAGGGAGAGGTTTTTGACAAGGTACTTGGTCTGGAACTCGGTGCTGATGATTATGTCATAAAACCCTTTGATTCCAAAGAATTGGTTGCCAGGGTTCGAGCTGTACTACGAAGGTTCCATACTGTTGCTGTAGAGGACCCCTCACCCCCTGCCCCCTCTGGAGAATACGTATCGTATCCTGACCTTACTATTAATCTTACGAATTATTCTGTACAATACTATGGTGAGAATATCGAAATGCCTCCAAAGGAATTAGAACTCTTATACTTCTTAGCTTCAAATCCGAATCAGGTCTTTACAAGAGAACAACTATTAGATCACATCTGGGGGTATGAATACTTTGGAGATACGCGTACAGTAGATGTTCATATTAAAAGACTTCGTGAAAAAATTAAAGATCATGCTTCTTGGAGTTTATCAACTGTATGGGGTATTGGATATAAATTTGAAATAAAAGCAAAAAAGAGATAGCTTAATATAAATAGATAACAGATGAACTGGTTTACCAGTTCATCTTAAGTGTTATGAAGTTATATTCTCAAAATATTACAGAAGGGAGGATGAAATTGAAGAAGTCGATATGGTCAAGGCTTATCCTATGTTATCTACTGGCTGGGGTAATCACCTTTTTGCTTCTTAATACATATGGTTTGAAGCTTCTTGAAAAGCGTCTACGTGATAATAAAATAAACTTATTGTATAGGGAAGCAAATCTAATCTCCTCTGAATATATGGAGAACTTTTATCAATCTAAAATATCATTGGAAGCATTAACACAGCAGTTACGTTCCATTGATACATTTCTTGGAATACGTGTATGGATCGTGCATTCCGATGGTACAATTATTGCAGATTCCTCTTACACAGGAAATGCTATGAACCTAAATTTAAATGATCTAAATCCAACCTTCCTAACCGAAGATACGATTGCAGAGAATACCTTTTTTCATGGCATCTTCACAGAACCTATGATGAGTTACATCCATCCCGTATCCTATAACTATCAAGTCCGAGGATATATTGTACTTCATACCTCTCAAAAAGGAATTACTGCTACTGCAAATTCCTACTATTTTGATGTTATAAACATTTGTTTTCTTATATTTTTACCTTTGCTCTTTATCATTTTCTTATATGTATATTATATAACGGCCATTCCCCTTAAGAATTTACGCAAGGCTGCAATGGAATATAGCTCTGGTAATTATAATTATGCACTTGTTCTAAAAGGTTTAAGTGAATATCGGGATCTTGGTGCTGCCCTTTCTTATATGGCAGGAGAATTAAGCAAATTAGATGATTATCAAAAGAAGTTTGTCGCCAATATCTCCCATGATTTCCGGTCTCCTCTAACTTCAATAAAAGGCTATGCCGAAGCTATTCTAGATGGAACAATACCACATGATATGCAAGATAAATATTTGAATATCATTTTGTTCGAGACAGAACGCCTAAACAAGTTAACCTCTAGTCTCCTTGAATTAAATAGCTTTGAAAATCACGGAAACATACTGGATATTGTCTCCTCTGATATTAATCAGGTTATTAAAAAGACAGCAGAAAGCTTTGAAGGCTCCTGTAGAAATAAGAAAATAACCCTAAATCTAGTATTCTCCTCAAACGAAACTTATGTGGACGCTGATATAGGAAAAATACAACAGGTATTATATAACTTAATTGATAATGCCATTAAATTCAGTCATAACAATTCAAAAATAAAGGTTTCTACCGAAGAACGTGGAGACAAAGTATTCGTATCTGTGAAAGATTACGGTGTAGGTATACCCAAAGAATCTATCAAAAAGATTTGGGATCGCTTTTACAAGTCTGATACCTCCCGAGGAAAGGATAAAAAAGGTACTGGCCTAGGACTTTCTATTACAAAAGAAATCATCCAGACACATAATGAAAATATCAATGTTATCAGTACCGAAGGAGTCGGAACAGAATTTATATTTTCCCTAAAGAAATCCGAAGAATAAATGTAACCGAGAATCTTTATTATATCAAATAAAAATGATGGATGACATCCCAGAATCACAGAGGGTCAAATGCTAAAAAATAGAGGTAGCCCCAGACCCTCTGTGATTCTGTACATTTCTATAATTTAAGCTTCATCCCAATTATGTTGATGAAGATGTCCCAATCGATTCAAGCCTTCAAATTTATTCTGTCGTAACGCCTCATATAGAATAACTGCAACCGAGTTACCCAGATTAAGCGAACGGATATTGCCGATCATTGGTATCCGTATCGTATTCTCCTTATTTTCCAGTAGCAACTCCTCTGGAATTCCTGCACTTTCTTTTCCAAACATAATAAAGCTATCCGGTTCAAAATCAACCTCAGTATAGCTCTTTTGTGCCTTTGTAGTAGCCATATATATCTTGGCTCCTGGATTCTTTGCTAGGAAGTCCCTATAGCTATCATATACGGTTACATCAAGATCTTTCCAATAATCAAGCCCAGAGCGCCTAATCTGCTTTTCACTTAAACGAAATCCCATCGGTTCAATCAGATGCAGCTTAGTTCCTGTTGCTACACAGGTTCGTCCTATATTTCCTGTATTTTGAGGTATCTCAGGTTCTAATAAAACGATGTTCATTTCACAATTCCTTTCTTTCAAGTAATTTAGGTTAGATAATTGCAAGACACGCACATTTATCTGTTAAACAGATAAATAGTGCAAAGAAAAAAGGTGATTTTACTCACCTTTTATTGCAATATTAACTTCAATTTTCTTGCCCCCATCGTATTCCAATGGTACGCATATATTCTTTGCAAAATTATGTGTAAATGACATGGTCCCGTTTCCAACGGTCGGTGGAGTTATGTCTATTGCAATTCCTTTTGTAGAGAATATTGTTGCTGTATTTCCCATTATCATATTACCCAACTCACCGATTGCACTACGGGAGATATCATCCATCTCTGTTACGGGCATCATCATCATTTTTGACGCAATATCACAGGCAACAGAATTTTCAAAACTAATCATTACCTGGCCTTTTATTTCTCCAGTAAATCCTATAAATATTATTAAGGTATTATCTAAAAATACTGGGTTCTTTATAAAAGGACGCCCAAGCTTTACATCAACGGAACACATCTCTTTAAGTATTTTAGTAGATGCCAGCAAGAACGGATTAATATGTTCTACATTTATTGATACCATCTTGTTTCCTCCTATGTATCCTTTCAAATTTTAGCATAGTAGTCTATTGCATTTCAAGTAAAATTATTTTTTAAATTGTTTTCTGTCTTTCTACAAATCTTTGTATTCTTTCCAATGCAATCTTTAGATTATCAATAGAGTATGCATATGATATTCTTAAGAATCCTTCACCACATTCACCAAATGCAGTACCAGGTACGACTGCTACTTTTTCCTCCATTAGCAGCTTTGTTGCAAACTCATCAGAACTCATCCCAAACTTTTTGATACTAGGAAAAACGTAGAAGGCACCAAAAGGTTCAAAACAATCCACTCCCATATTTCTAAAATTATGAACTAGATATCTTCTTCGTTTATCATAAGCATCACGCATCATTTCTACATCAGCATCTCCATTTTTTAAGGCTTCTATTCCAGCATATTGGCTGTTTGTAGGTGCGCACATAATTGCAAATTGATGGATTTTAATCATTTGTTTAATAATTTGGGCTGGTCCAACTGCATAACCTAATCTCCATCCTGTCATTGCATAGGATTTCGAGAAACCATTTATAACAATAGTTCTTTCCTTTAATCCTGGAAAAGAAGCTATTGACACATGCTCCTGTCCATAGGTTAACTCTGCATAGATTTCGTCGGATAATATATATAAATCTTTTTCAATAACAACCTCAGCTATCTCCTTCAAATCGTCATAGGTCATAATAGCACCTGTTGGGTTGTTGGGGAATGGTAGTATTAGAACCTTTGTTTTTTCCGTAATTGCTGCTAATAGCTGTTCTTTTGTCAGTTTAAATTCATTCTCCTCTTTTAGCTCAATTACAACCGGTACACCGCCTGCTAGAACAGTGCAAGGATGATAGGATACATAGCTAGGTTGGGGTATTAACACTTCATCGCCAGGATCTAACATAGCGCGAAGCCCGATGTCAATCGCTTCGCTACCACCAACGGTAACGATCGTTTCATCTTCATAATTATAATCTAAATTAAAGCGACGTTTTAGATAATTACATATTTCTATCTTTAACTCTTTTAGACCGGCATTAGATGTATAAAAAGTCTTTCCTTTCTCTAAAGAATAAATGCCTTCTTCACGAATATGCCAAGGTGTATCAAAATCCGGTTCACCAACACCTAAGGAAATGGCATCCTTCATTTCACTAACGATATCAAAGAATTTACGGATACCGGAAGGCGGTATCCCTACTACTGTTTTTGATAATGGGTTTCTCAAGGGGAAATCAACATCCTTTCATCTTGGCGTTTTTGAATAAGTGGCAGACCATGTTCTTTGTATTTCTTTAATACGAAATGGGTGGATGTACTTAGGATCGCATCCATAGGTGCTAATTTTTCCGATACAAAAGAGGCAACATCTTTCATGGTTTTACCAGCGATGATCACCGTTAAATCAAAGCCTCCTGACATAAGATAAACTGATTGCACCTCATCAAATCGATATATTCTTTCAGCAATTTTATCAAATCCCAAGCCTCGTTGTGGTGCTACTTTAACTTCAATAAGAGCAGTTACTCTTTCACGACGAACTTTATCCCAATTAATTAGCGTTGGATAACCGCAGATGATAGCCTCCTCTTCCATTTCTTTAATTGCATTGACTACTTCTACTTCCGTTGTGCCGAGTATGATAGCTAGATCCTCTGCTGACACCTTACTGTTCTTATCAATTGTTTCTAAAATCTTATCTCTCATCCAAAGATCCTACCTTTCCCTTTTTAATAATATAACAACAGGTAACCTATATATAAATTAGAACATTAAAATTCCAAATTAAAAGATAGATTTTATAATAGATCTTTTATATGATAATGAGCATTTAACCCACTAATCATCTATATCACTTTATATAGTTCATCGCCTTTGGGTGGTTCTAAATAGCGTCTTTCATCGCCATTCTTGATAATACGTTTATTTCCTTTTGTTATATGACCGATTACTGCTGCCTCTATGCCCACTTCATTCAGTAGTTCGACCAATTGGTTCGCCCGATCAGTAACAATCAGCAAACAACCACTGGAAATCAATTTATATGGATTGAGATCATAGAACTCACAAATCTCAACAGTCTCTTGTTTTAATGTGATTTTTTTAAGTTCAACCTCTAAGCCCACTTTGGAAGCACTGCCAATCTCCCATAAGGCACCGAATATTCCTCCTTCAGTAACATCATGCATGGATGTCACCCCAAATTCCTTGGCGATTTTAGCCTCTGGAACAACAGAGATATAATCAATCATTCGTTTTGCGCCATCAATAAAACTTGGATTGTATTTGGTCTGTAATTCGTCTTCTTTACTCTCCGCTATAATTGCAGTACCCTCGAGCCCGGCCCATTTTGTCATTACTATCTCTTGTCCTGGGATTGCACCTCCCGTTTTAATGACCTCATGTTGCTTTATTTTTCCGACACTGGTAACTGTAACGACGGGTTGGTTTACTGCTTTCGTTACCTCCGTATGTCCTCCTAATATCTCAAGATTAAGTTTCTTACATTCCGCCTCAATATCTTTCATCAAAGCCTGTAACTCTAATTCCTCTGCATCCTTTGGAAGAAGAATAGTAAGCATAATTCCGATTATTTCGGCACCCGAGGAAGCTATGTCATTGGCTGTTACATGAACTGCCAATTTACCGATATCATTCACGGTTCCTGTAATGGGATCCGTAGATAATATAAAAGCATCCCCATTGCCTACTACTACTGCACTGCAGTCTTCACCAACCGCAGGTCCTATTAGTACTTCCTTTCGCCTATGTCCTATTTGATTCAGAACAGCCCTTTTAAGGGCTGTCTCCGATATTTTTCCTATTTTCATAATGTTCTCCAAACGATTAAAAATAACCTATTCGTCCTCATAACCTTCTACATCCCAATCCTGATCCCAGAAAACATCTGCTTCTAGATGCTCCTCAGGATTCGTAAGGTTATTAGATTCATTCTCATCTTGGTTATCGTTCTGCTTCTCTGTCTGTATATTCTTATCTTTCTTTTTATCTTTCTTAGAAGAATCGTCTTCTTTTGGCTCTTCAACCTTTTTGGTACCAATTGTTATATAACGTGGTGCTGCCATATAGGAACTTTTGTTAACCAGTGTCCGACTTACCTCGACACCATCTTCATAAACAATCTTATATAATTCTGTTTTATACCCGGTATGCGCAGACTGCGTTACTCTTTTATAATCCTCAGGTTTCGTCGGATCTTCTGTTATAACATCTGGTGGAGGTGGAGTCTCATCTAAGACAACCGTTTCAAACTCAATTCTCCGGTTACTATTTCTTGTATCCTGTCCCCAGATATTAAATGTGATTCTTCGACCTTTGGTATAAGCCTCGATTAAAATCGGCGCATCTGTGCTATTCATAAATTTAAGATCTTTATAGGTTCCTGCTATTGCAGCATCTCTTGATAAATCAGTATAACTTATTGTCATGGAGTGTGCCGCTCTTTCAACAATGTCTAGCTCTGCATATAAGACAGCATTGTACAATGTGGTTGTAACCTGGCATGCTCCTCCACCAATACTATCAATAACTTTCCCTTGAGAATATGCTCCTGCAGAATAGTAACCATTTTGCGCTGTAAATGGAGTCAAGTATTCATAGCTAGAGAATACCTCATCTGGATAAATAACTGTATTATTAATAAGTCGAGCACCATTTGCCAGATTTGCTGCTCTTCCTTCTGCAGAACTGGCATATTCCGTAGTAAATGATCCTAGCTTATGATTTACCTTTTCAACATCTTCTCTTGTATATAGTGGCATATCTTCTTCCATATGCGCCTGTAAGGTAATGTCCATGCGGTCCCAGTTATTAAATATAATATTTTTGACTAATTCAGCCGTTTTCTCCGGATTAACCTTACTTCCAACTTTATGATCCGTGTAAACAAATTGGTTGTTTTTTCTGGATACAGAAGCATTTACCGGCTTTATATTAAATTCGGCCACTTCCGTTGTAATAAATTCATTTATCTTGGAATCATCGACACTAAAATTCAATGGAAACACCATAGTTTCCTGTTCAATATCTTTAATTTCTTTGTATCTTTTAA
>JGI24708J26588_10002323_pt1 | contig 14428 bp, 14 predicted proteins | sample BioPla1DNA2_FD_26588 | JGI IMG/M metagenome (IMG submission 26588) | reverse complement strand
ACTTCGCCCGTGAACATCACTTCGATGGTCATAGGGAAATTCCTTGCCGTATATTTTGTATTCGCAGTGATGACCGTGCTCACTTTCGTATATCCGATAGTGCAGCTGGCATTTGGTGCCAAATTCACGGTGCAGCTGATAGGCGGTTACATCGGATTCATGCTCCTGGGGGCAACATATATCGCTGTCGGTGTTTTTGCCTCCTCACTGACTGAGAATCAGGTCATAGCTGTTATCATCAGCTATGCATCACTCCTGATAATGTGGCTGGCGGACAGTATGAGCAATGTAGTAGGCGGTTTCGCATCGAAGCTGCTGAGCTGGTTCTCGATCCTGTCGAGATACGAGGATTTCAACAGGGGCATACTGGGTCTCAGCCCTGTAGTTTACTACCTGAGCTTTACCGCAGTATTTCTGTTCCTTACGATAAGAGTAATCGAAAAAAGACGCTGGAGTCAGGGGTGATATAAATGGCAAAAACAGATAAGAATAAAATCAAAAATCTTTTAAATAAAAAAAGCCTGAAATACGGCACGAATGCAGCCATCATAACAGCCGCAGTCATAGTTATGGCTATCGTACTGAATCTTCTTGTGGGACTGCTGGATCTGAAGCTGGATCTGACGCCAAACAAACTGTTCTCTCTTTCAGAAACCACGGAGAACATACTGAAGGAACTGGATAGCGATGTGGAGATCATCGGCCTGTTCGATGATGCAGTCGTATCCTCCGGCAGTGAGTACAAGCAGGTGACGGATCTGCTGAGCCTGTACGCCAAAAGTCCGCGTGTCACGGTCAGATATATAGATCCGGACAGGAATCCGGGGATAATCAATCAGTTGGATCCTGACAACACAATGAACCTTCGCTCAACGAACTTCGTTGTCAAAAGCGTGGTCAACGGCGTCGAAAAGAAAAAGAAACTGGATTACTATGACCTTTTCCAGATGGAATTCGATCAGTACTCATTCAGCCAGCACATTACCGGTTCCAATGCTGAGCAGGGATTTACCGGTGCGATCAAATATGTGACGTCGGAGTATACTCCCGTCATTTACTTCACGGAAGGTCATGATGAAAGCGATGTGGACTTCCAATACAGGAATCTGAAGGAATACCTGGAAAAGAACAATATCCTCGTGAAAAAGATCAATCTCATGACAGTGGAACAGGTACCTGAAGATGCAGAGCTTGTGGTTGTTGCGTCGCCCAGAAGAGACTTTTCGTACTCTGAGAGGGATGTGCTGGAAAACTACTTCCACAATGGGGGCAAGGCCATTTTCATGTTCGACTATCTTGAAAACGATCCCTCATTCGAGGAACTGAACAAGCTGCTCAATAAGTTCAACCTTGAGCTCAATTATGACAAGGTCAGGGAAACCGATGAGAGCAGGCATCTGCCCCAGGATCCGTATACGNTGGTGGTGGATGTGAAGTCCAGCTCCATCGTACCCANGGCATTCAACACGTTTTTGACCAACTGCAGGAGCATAAGCATTTTGAAGAACGAGAAACAGTATATAACACATACTTCGCTGATAAGCACCAGTGACAGCGCAGTAGGCGAGATGGTCAACAAGTCACGTGGAGACGATCTGCCAGGGCCTCTTGAACTGGCGGTGGCGGTGGACTATAAGGGCGGAGAGAAGCCCTCGAAAATAATCGTCATGGGCAACTCCACTTTTGTCAACGATTACGCCTACCAGGTTTATGGCGACTTTTACTTCAGCAACATCAACTTCTTCATGTCGGCCATAAGCTGGATGGTAGAGATCAAAGATGAGATAATAGTGCCTACCAAGAGCTTTGATGTAAACAGGTTCAACATTACGCAGCGGCAGGTTTCTGTAATGTNAGGGGTGCTTGTGGTAGTGTTCCCGCTTCTGATATTCGGTACAGGTCTGATGGTATATTTGAGGAGGCGTCATTTATGAAGTTTTACAGGAATGCGATTATTCTGTTGGTCATAGTTGCGCTTCTTGCCGGTGCATACTTTCTGATCAGAANTAAAAAGGCCAATGAGCCGTTGAGTCAGCCCAGGGAATATGAGAAGCTGGCAGATTATATCTCCACCGATATAGAGTCTGTTACGCTGGAAAACAAGGAAGGCACCTTCGTGATCATCAGGAAGGATGATGAATGGGCTCTTTCTGTTCCCACGGACCTGAGATACGATCCGTCGGCATTGAGCAGCATCGTTATCAATTCTGCCTCTATCGTTGTCGACAAGGTTGTGGAAGAGGATGCACAGGACCTTTCCATATATGGGCTTGACGATCCTGCCTTTGCCACGATAAAGGCGAAGGACGGTACCTCTGTGACAATAGAGATCGGCAGCAAGACACCTACCGGAGGCGGATACTATGTTAAGGCCAGTGGAACGAACAGAGTATGTGTGATAGGCAGCTATACCGGCGATAAGCTCGTTTCGGGAAGAAACAGCATGAGGACCAAACAGCTGTTTGATATAACCGTAGATGATATAGACAGCTTCGGCATGAACAGAAAGGGTCAGACTGTATTTATGTCCGAAAAGGATGGGGACACATGGAATATGCTGACACCGATAAGCGGAAATCTGAATGAAACATCCTTCTACCCGATGCTTGAAGCCATTGCTGACACTACGATCGTGGAATTCGTCGAGGACAAACCCGCGGATCTTTCAGTATACGGGCTGGACAAACCGACATATGAGCTGGTGTTCAGCACAGAAGTCACCGGTGAGGTAAAGCTTCAGATGGGCCGTGAGGACAGGAACCGGTCGGCGATATTCGCAAAGCTCGAAGGAAACGACGAAGTATTCACCATAGACATAAATCCGTTTACCTTCCTCGACAAGCCTCTGAAGGAAATCGTCAGTGTCTTTGCCTATATTGTGAATATCAACCAGGTGGAAAAGATCGATCTGACTATGGACGGGAAAACCACCCACATGGAGCTTGATGTATATATGGACGAAGAGGGCAATTCCGACAATGACAAAGACAAATTCTATGTGGATGGCATCGATGCCAGCGGCAAGGACGAAGACGGCAAACAACCGTTCAGGAAATTCTATCAGGCGCTTATTGGCATCAGTATCGACGAAATCGATACAGACGGCGACCCGTCAGGTAAAGAGGCTGACATAACGGTGGTCTACACACTCAAGGACGGAACCATGAAGGTGGAATTCATACCTCGGGATGAAAACTTCTACTACGTGGTAAGGAATGGCGAATACGCAGGAGTGCTTGTAAAGAGAAAGAATAAGGTGGACTTCGGCATCGAGGGAATGAAGCAGGCATTGGATACCCTGATGGATTTCCTGGCTGAGCAGGAGAAATAGCTGAATAATAAAGTAATTTGAAAAGCGGCTCCGACATAGAATGAACTGATGGATTCTATGGCCGGAGCTGTTTTTTATGCGTGATGAGCTCAGGAATACACTCAGGGTCGCGGGCATATATGCGGCGAGCATAATAGGTGCGGGATTTGCATCAGGGCAGGAGATCATGCAGTTTTTCTCTGCTTATAAGACAGGCGGGTTCTGGGGGATATTGCTGGCAGGCATTCTTTTCAGCGCAGTAGGCTGTATCGTTCTCGACAAGGTCTACAGTGAGCGGATAAGAAACTATGAGGAATTCATATTCCCTGTTTTTGGATGGCGGCTGGGCTGGATCATCGAAACAGCAGCGACTGTGTTCGTTTTCTGCATGTACAGNATCATGACTGCAGGCTCGGGGCAGATACTGGCACAGTTGACCGGGATAAAATTCAAAAGTGCAGTGTTGATAATGGGGATCATCTGTACTTTTTTGATAATGACGAACATAAAAGGCATCTCCGTTTTCAGTTCAGTACTCACACCTGTGCTNACAGCAGGGATCATCCTTACAGGCCTCTATATCATCATCATGAAGGAATCCCCGGTTTTCAGCATTACAGTATACATTTCGCGCATCACGAAGAACTGGTTCTTTTCATCGCTCCTCTACGTCAGCTACAACAGCATACTCTCTGTCATGATGTTGTGCAGCATGCTGCCGTATCTGAAGACACGCAGGACAGCATTCGCGGCAGGCATACTTGGGGGAGTTGTACTGACGGTGGCAGCAATTGTGATCAACACCGTCATTTTTCTGTTCTATCCTTCAGCGGCTGACAGGGAAATACCGCTGCTGGATATACTGCACAGTATCAGTTCATCGGCGGGATGGCTCTANAGTGTACTGCTATGGCTTGCGATGCTGGTGTCTGCTGTAACTTCCGGTTTCTGCTTCTCAGACAGGGCCGGCAACCTGTTCAGAGTCGATANAAGGATCGTCGCCATGCTTCTGTGTGCCTGTGCAGTGCCTCTGTCGACACTTGGGTTTTCCAGGCTCATATCTCTGATATACCCTGCTTTCGGCTGGCTTGGCCTGTTCATGATTATCGTGATACTCGTCACAGGACTGCAGGGGCTGTTGTCCGGACCGGTGAGCCGTGAGGGCAGACGGGCGGACAGGCGCTTCCCGGTCGGCAGAGGATAGGTCGCTACAGCATTGGTCTGTCTTTCAATGGCTTGATTTATATGGTAAAATGGTTTGTAACAAAGTCATTGGGAGTGCAAAGCTGAGGTGGTCTCTTGAAATATATCCCCGAGCAGGACAGGCCGGCGCCGCGGGAACGTACAGCCGGCATCATATCGGCACTGATGCTGTTCCTGTGTATTGTTGCTGTAGCGGTTTTCAGCTGGCAGCGCAGTCTGGACCCGTCCATCGATCCGCGGGAAATGATGCTCAGGCTCACAGGTTCGGAGGAAAGAGAGGCAAAGGTTGCTGAGGTCCTGTACTCCTTCGTGTTTGACATAAGAGATAAGCCCGTTTTTACTCTGCACAGGGGAAATATCGTGAAGTGCAGCAGAAGCGGAGTCCTGTTCCTTGATAAGAAAGGCGGGATATTGAGGTCAGAAGGTATCGAGTTTGAGGACCCCATAGTAAGGACCAGCGGATCGAGGGTCCTTCTTGCCAATGCCGGCTCCACGGAGATATGTGTCATGGACGGCGATTCGATACGCTGGCAGGACAAAACGGACACTGCCATCCTTAATGCGGATATAAGCGATGGCGGGTATGTGACAGTGATTACATCGGCCAAAAGGGACAATAATGTGATAAGGGTGTACGAATCACATGGCGTCGAGCTTTTCCGCAAGATAATAGCCACTGACTTCGCTGTCTCTGCAGGCGTATCACCATCAAAGAAGCACCTTGTGCTGTCGGCGGTTGCTACGGGCGCTGCCGGGCCATATTCACGATACAAGTTTTACGACATGGAAGGGAAAGAACTGGCAGAGGTTTCATTCGATTCCTCCGGCGAGCTTCTGCCCCTTTTCTGGTTCAACAGGGATGACAGCATATTTGCAGTTGGAGACAGTGCCGCCGCCTGCATTGACCCTGCCGGGAAAGTGAGATGGAAGGAACAGTTCAGAAGCGTAGCAGGTGCAAGCACCGTCGGAGACGGTCGCCTCGCGGTGGCTGCACATGAGGATGATGGCGCAGTGCTGAACATTTACACTGCAGATGGCAAAAAGGATGTCTCGGTGAAGCTGCAGGGTATTCCCAAAGGTCTGGATGGCGTCAGGGGGATGGTTTCCGTCTACACTGACGATATGGTATATTTTTTCAATGAGCGGGGGATCAACACCCATATATACAATGCGGGCGAAAAAATACAGCATGTACACCTTTTTGACAGGAAACAGGCAGCAGTGATCACTGCAGGCGAGATCACTGTCATAGCTATAGACTGACAAACAAGTTCCCCGGGAACAGAAAGGCGGTAAAGATATGAACTGGAGTGACTTTGTCGTAATAGGCATCATCGGAGTGTTTGCGCTCATCGGACTCTTCAAGGGTTTTATCATGTCTGTCTACAGGCTTGTATCGTATGTGGCATGTTTATTCTTATCCATCAAGCTGGCACCTGTGCTGGCAGGCTTGCTTGAAAAAACACCACTATTCGGGACCATCAAGGGAGCCATCGTAAACAATCTTGAAGTCTGGAGCCGGAATGCCTTGTCATCTCCGCAGATCACAGAAGCCGGTGCTCAGGGGGCGGAACAGATGCTGGGGGCGATCCCGCTTCCGGAGATTTTCAGGTCATCAGTGCTGAGCAGCCTGCCGCCGCCGTCCGAGATACTGGATGTCACCAGTATACTGGAAGCTGTGGGGCATAGGCTGACAGGCCTTATCNTTTCTGTTTTGAGCCTGATCATTGTTTTCATCATACTCAAATTCGTGTTTATCATCATAGGAAGGCTGNTGCGCGGCATAGCCCAATTGCCCGTCTTCAAGCAGGTGAATAAGATCGGCGGTCTGATANTGGGAGCGTTTCAGGGCATACTTGCAGTCTACATATTGTTTGCGGTATTNACTCTNTTCAATTCGAACCCGGGTTTCGCGCCTGTTTTCAATGGGATAGAGTCNTCGCTGATNGCANCAGGGTTTTACAGGAACAATTTCATAATCAGTCTGTTGTTCCCTCCGGTGGCAGCGTAAATCGCATCTGATACTGCGGCGGCAGAGGACGGAGGGAGCGTTGGCGCATACACTGCAGCATACCAGCGCGGTTAACGTATATTGTACCTCCACATATAAAAAAATGAACGCTTCTGACCTTTTTGTATTAATTTATAGACATAATATAGGTCAAAGTAGTACAATATCTTTATTAAACAGCCGGGATAGCGCATTCCGGCTATTTTAATAAACTAATGGAATACCGTTGTGGTGTTTTTCTGATAGAAAGGCAGGTAGTTATCATGAAAAGTGACATAGTCAAGAAAGGAATTGAAAGGGCACCGCACAGGGCGCTTTTCAAGGCAATGGGATATACGGACGAGGAGATCAGAAGGCCGCTGATNGGCGTGGTCAATTCAAAGAATGAGATTGTCCCGGGGCATATGCATCTGGACAGGATAGCCGAAGCTGTCAAGGCAGGCATCAGGATGGCAGGCGGTACTCCGGTGGAATTNGGGAGCATAGGCATTTGCGACGGCATCGCCATGGGACATATAGGGATGAAATATTCACTGGCATCCAGGGAGCTGATCGCCGATTCATGTGAAGCAATGGGACTTGCCCACAGCTTCGATGGTATGGTCTTCATACCCAACTGCGACAAGATCGTGCCTGGCATGCTGATGGCTGCGGCGAGGATTGATGTGCCCTGTATCGTGATCAGCGGAGGCCCGATGCTGTCGCTGAAAAAAAATGATGTGTATCTGGATCTGAACAGCGTTTTCGAAGCCGTTGGCGCTTATAAGGCCGGAACGATGACGGAGGAGGAAGTCTTTGAATACGAGGATATAGCATGTCCGGGCTGCGGCTCCTGTTCCGGGATGTTCACAGCCAACTCCATGAACTGCCTGACTGAAGTGCTCGGAATGGGATTGCCGGGCAACGGGACAATACCTGCGGTTTATGCCGAGAGGATCAGGCTTGCTAAGCAGGCCGGGATGAANGTGATGGAGCTTGTCGAAAAGGGGATCAGACCTTCGGACATATTGACGGAAAAGGCATTCGAAAATGCCCTGACAGTGGACATGGCACTGGGATGCTCCACCAACTCGGTCCTGCATCTGCCCGCTATAGCCAATGAGGCCGGGATAAAGATCAATCTGGACATAGTCAATGAGATCAGCGCGAGAGTACCCAACCTGTGCAGGCTGGCACCTGCCGGACCTCATCATGTGCAGGATCTTTACATGGCAGGCGGCGTCCAGGCAGTCATGAATGAACTTTCGAAGAAGAACCTGCTGCATACTGACCTCATCACTGTCACAGGCAAGACGATATGGGAAAACATCAAGGATGCCAGAGTGACTGATACCAATGTGATCAGGAGCATAGATGAACCGTACAGTGCCACAGGCGGTATCGCTGTACTGCGGGGCAATATAGCAAAGGATGGTGCAGTCGTCAAGCGATCTGCTGTAGCTGATGAGATGCTGGTTCACAGGGGACCGGCCAGAGTATTCGATTCCGAAGAAGATGCCATAAAAGCTATCTATGAGGGACAGATCAGGTCCGGTGATGTGGTCATTATCAGATATGAAGGGCCGAAGGGCGGACCAGGGATGCGGGAGATGCTCAGCCCGACTTCTGCCATAGCTGGCATGGGCCTCGACACAACAGTAGCCCTGATAACAGACGGAAGGTTTTCCGGAGCATCCAGGGGAGCATCCATAGGACATGTGTCCCCTGAAGCGATGGAAGGCGGTATAATAGCGGCTGTCCGGGACGGAGACATCATCAGCATTGACATACCCGCAGGGAGGCTCAATGCCGAAGTACCTGAGGAAGAACTGGAAAGAAGGATGGCTGAGTGGAAACCACCGCAGCCCAGAGTCACGACCGGCTATCTGGGCCGGTATGCGAGGATGGTGACATCGGCAAGTACCGGTGCGGTACTGAAGTAACGGTCTGTCCCGGGTCGTACAGACAGCCGGGAAACCGCAGCAGCGGACAAATCAGGAAGTATAGATGGAGGTAGCATATGAGACTGACAGGAGCTGAAATATTGATAGAGTGCCTGAAGGAGCAGGGAGTGGACACTATTTTCGGATTTCCGGGCGGTGCCGTGCTCAATATTTATGACGCACTGTATAAGGCGAAGGGTGAGATCAGGCATATACTCACTTCGCATGAACAGGGAGCATCTCATGCGGCTGACGGGTATGCCCGCGTAACCGGGAAGACAGGTGTCTGCATAGCTACTTCGGGGCCTGGTGCCACGAACCTGGTGACCGGTATAGCTACGGCTTACATGGATTCGGTGCCGATGGTGGCGATAACAGGCCAGGTGGCAACGTCACTGCTTGGGAAGGATTCTTTCCAGGAAGTTGACATAACGGGGATCACAATGCCCATAACAAAGCACAATTATATCGTAAAGGATGTAAACAAACTGGCGGATACAGTGCGGGATGCATTCAGGATAGCATCCTCGGGCAGGCCGGGACCAGTCCTCATAGACATATGCAAGGATGTGACCGCTGCCTTTGCTGAGTACGAGCCCAGGGAGCCAGTCATGGGTGAAGCCGTACCGCTATCTGTGAAGGAATCGGATCTGGAGGAAGCGGCGGCCGCCATCAACTCGGCCAAAAGACCTGTGATACTGTCCGGAGGGGGCGTATCCATATCAGGAGCGAACAGGGAACTTCAGGCACTGGCAGAGAAAGCAGGGATACCTGTGTCGACCACATTGATGGGACTGGGTTCATTCCCCGGAGACCACAGGCTGTTCATGGGCCTGGTGGGGATGCACGGCACCAGGACATCCAATACGGCTGTTTCCGAAGCGGATTTGTTTATCGCCATCGGCGCGAGATTCAGCGACAGGGTCATCAGTAATGTCAGCAGATTCGCACCCAATGCCAGGATCATGCATATCGACATAGACCCGGCTGAAATAGGGAAAAACATAACTGTCCATTATCCACTCGTGGGCAATATCAAGGAAATACTCAGGCTCCTTGCCGAAAAGGTGGAAGCCCGCAGNGATACCGACTGGAACAGAAAGATAGATGAGTGGAAGGAGCAGTACCCTCTGAGGTATGAAGAGAATGGCACGCTTAAGCCTCANTATATAGTGGAGCGTTTGTACGAGATCACGAAGGGCGAGGCGATCATAACCACCGAGGTAGGGCAGAATCAGCTCTGGGCAGCGCAATACTACAAATATAGCAAACCGAGGCAGTTCATTTCATCCGGCGGGCTCGGTACAATGGGCTACGGCCTGGGAGCGTGCATAGGAGCTCAGATCGGAAGACCGGATGCCAAGGTCATAAATATAGCTGGAGACGGCAGCTTCCGCATGAATTGCACCGAGATTGCCACAGCAGTGGAGTACAAGCTGCCCGTGGTCATAGCCATACTGAACAACAGTGTGCTTGGGATGGTCAGACAGTGGCAGCAGTTGTTCTATGGCGGAAGNTATTCAGCTACCACCATTGACAGGGGTACGGATTTTGTTGCNCTTGCCGAGGCTTTCGGTGCTGTTGGCATAAGAGTGACGAAGCCGGAGGAAGTGGATGCTGCATTCGAGAGGGCGCTGGCATCGAAGGACAGGCCGGTGCTGATAGATTTTGTGATAGATAAGGATGAGAAGGTATTTCCTATAGTACCGCCTGGTGCGCCTATAGATGAACTGATCGAAGAGTGAGGGGGCGGATGGCCGATCAGCATTCAGGCTGCTTCGTGGACAGCTATCGGCTGGCTCACTTGCTCCAATGAGGGCGCAGGTCACTCGCCGTCCATGGCTCGGGACCAGCGCCGTCAGCATCCATGCTGCCGGTTGTGGTTCCCGGGGCCTCATTCGAGCCGCGTGAACCGGCCATATCTGTATCACTTGCAGCCTGCGAATGCATTGATCGGCCATCCGCCCCATTTGAGCGGGTAATTCGGTTCAGGCTGCTTCGTGGACAGCTATCGGCGACTCACTTGTCCAGAAATATTCGTGTTCCGGAAATATTAATCCTTGACATACTGGCGGTAATATGTTAAATTAGGTATTGCTCCGTTTCGGAGGTCTTTTTTTTGTGTAGAATATCGGTGCCGCTCAGACGGCATATGTACAAATAAGTGAGCGCCCTGCTGCGACGAACAGGGGCCGGAGGTGTTTTCTTATGAGAGTTAAAATAATCATGGCATGCACAGAGTGTAAACAGAGGAATTACAACACCAAGAAAAACAAGAAGAACGATCCCGACAGGATCGAAATGAAAAAGTACTGCAAGTTCTGCCAGAAACATACGGTACACAAGGAAACGAAATAAAAGGCGGAGGTACACGTTATGTCTGAGAATGCACGCACATCCAGACTGGCTGCATTGGGAAACAAAATATCCAGGTTTTTCAGGGATATCAAGAATGAACTCAAGAAGGTCNTCTGGCCAACAAGAGAGCAGCTTGTCAAGAGTACGATCTCCGTACTGGCTATCTGTTTTCTGATTGGTGTTGTCATTTGGATCTCTGATGCGATTTTGGGAAAACTTGTGGAGTGGACTCTGACAAGGTAATCAAGGAGGACATTTATCCTTATGGCTGTTTATGAAATGCCTGACGAAGCCAAATGGTATGTCGTACATACCTATTCCGGCTATGAGAACAAAGTCAAGGCCAACTTGGAAAAAATAGTTGAAAACAGGAATTTGCACGATTATATCTTCGATATCGTGGTCCCAATGGAGGAGCAGATCGAGATCAAGGACGGAAGAAAGAAGGCCACCTTGAGGAAGGTATTCCCGGGTTATGTGCTGGTGAAGATGATCATGACCGACGAATCGTGGTATGTGGTGAGGAACACCAGGGGAGTCACAGGCTTTGTGGGACCCGGATCCAAGCCCGTGCCGCTTTCCGACGAGGAAGTGCGCAATATGGGTGTCGAGGAGTTTGCCCCCGTACTTGATTATGAGGTCAATGACAGCGTAAGGGTCATCGACGGCCCGCTGGAGAATTTCATAGGCACTGTCGAGGAAATCAACTTCGAAAAGAAAAAGGTGCGGGTCGCAGTTTCCATGTTCGGCAGGGAGACACCTGTGGAATTGGAACTGACTCAGATACAGAAGATATAGAGGATTCGGTATTTATACCGGTAATGGATCTGATAGTCAGAGATCAGGAGATCTCTTTCTATATTAGCAAGGCACAGATGCTCCGAGGTTGCGGNGTAATTGGCGCAGCTGCGGGGCAAAATGTTTTTTAAAGAATTGGGAGGTGGAATAAGCCATGGCAAAAAAGATTATAGGCTATATAAAGCTACAGATTCCTGCGGGGAAAGCAACTCCGGCTCCACCGGTTGGACCAGCTTTAGGACAGCATGGCGTTAACATCATGGGATTTTGCAAGGAGTTCAATGAAAGAACGGCGAAGGATGCGGGACTGATTATACCCGTTATCATCACTGTCTATGCTGACAGATCGTTTTCCTTTGTGACAAAGACTCCTCCGGCGGCAGTGCTTCTGAAGAAGGCATGCAAGATCGAAAGCGGTTCAGGGGTNCCCAACAGGGAGAAAGTTGCCAGGATCTCGATGGACGAGGTCAAAAAGATCGCTGAGATCAAGATGCCGGATTTGAATGCTGCCAATATCGAAACAGCAGTCAAAATGATTGCAGGTACGGCNAGAAGCATGGGTATAGTAGTTGAAGAGTGATTCGGCCGTAAGTGGGAGGGAACACGAGTTTCCGAAAAATTCACCACAAAGGGGAGGATAATATGAAGAGAGGAAAGAAATATATCGAAAGCGCCAAGCTGATCGACAGAACTAAATTATACGATCCGGCAGAAGCTCTTGAACTGGTCAGGCAGACTGCCAAAGCAAAGTTTGACGAAACGGTCGAAGCCCATATAAAGCTGGGTGTCGACTCAAGACATGCTGATCAGCAGGTAAGAGGCGCAGTAGTTCTTCCGCATGGCACAGGCAAGACTGTAAAAGTTCTGGTCTTTGCAAANGGCGATAAGGCCAGGGAAGCTGAAGAAGGCGGTGCTGATTTTGTAGGGGCAGAAGAACTGGTGACGAAGATACAGAAGGAAAATTGGTTCGATTTTGANGTTGTAGTAGCTACACCTGATATGATGGGTGTCGTAGGACGTCTCGGAAAGATCCTCGGTCCCAAGGGGCTCATGCCGAACCCGAAGGCGGGCACCGTTACCATGGACGTTGCTAAAGCTGTAGCGGAGATAAAAGCAGGTAAGATCGAATACAGGCTGGACAAGACCAATATCATACATTGTCCCATTGGGAAAGCCTCATTCGATCCTGATAAGCTGCTCGACAACTTCCGGACGCTGCTTGGAGCCATTATCAAGGCCAAGCCGGCGGCTGCGAAGGGTCAGTATCTCAGGAGCGTAGTCGTATCATCGACCATGGGACCCGGTATAAAGGTTAATCCCATGAAGGTGACCGAATAAAAAGGCTTTACATCGGACAAATAATGTAGTAATATATCTGCAATGCCTTAACAAATGAATATGTCACATACCGCAGACAGCAGGTGCTTTAAGCGTAATCGGGAAAAGCCGGCCTGCCGAGGTAAGCTTTGATTTGATATCCGGAGCCATGAGTTCCGGTACCGATATGGTACTTAGCCCTTGCATGTCTGCTGTATGCAGATATACAAGGGCTTAATTTATTCAAGGAGGTGGATGATTTGCCAAAGGAACACACCCTTAACCGGAAGCGGGAAGTCATAGACAGCATCAGCAACAGGATGAAGGCTGCAAAGGCGATGGTTTTCGCTGATTACAGGGGACTGACCGTGGAACAGGACACCGAGCTCAGACGCGCACTGAGAGAGGCAGGCGTGGAATACAAGGTCGTAAAGAATACACTGACCAGATTCGCAGCCGAAGAGAACGGACTCGAAGAACTGTATCCTCACCTGACCGGACCTACGTCAATGGCATCCAGTGACACTGACCCTGTAGCTCCTGCAAAGGTATTGAGCGAGTTTGCAAAGAAGTTCGACAAGCTTGAATTAAAGATAGGCGTAGTGGAAGGCAAGATAGTTGATGTCGACGGGATCAAGGCCCTGGCTGCACTGCCGTCGAAAGAAGAGCTCATCGCGAGGGCTCTCGGAGGCTTCAACGCTCCTATATCCGGCTTTGTCAATGTCCTCAATGCCAATATCAGAGGACTGGTCGTGGCGCTCAATGCAATAGCTGAGCAGAAGGAAAAAGCGACCGCGTGAACATTGTGAAACCAATGAAAATAACATAAACCTGTTAAACAAAAAATCTTATTCTAAAATTATGGAGGTATTTGAAATGGCTAGTGATAAAGTTGCAAAGTTGATCGAAGAAGTAAAGGGAATGACAGTTCTGGAACTGTCCGAGCTCGTAAAGGCTCTTGAAGAAGAATTTGGAGTTTCTGCAGCAGCTCCTGTGGCAGTGGCTGCAGCAGCACCGGCAGCAGGCGGCGCAGCAGCACCGGCAGCTGAGGAAAAGACTGAGTTCGACGTTATCCTCAAGGAAGTTGGCGCTGAGAAGATCAAGGTCATCAAGGTCGTCAGAGAAGTTACAAGCCTTGGTCTCAAGGAAGCAAAGGAACTCGTTGACGGAGCTCCCAAGCCGATCAAAGAGAACGTTTCCAAAGAAGAAGCAACTGAAATCGAAGCAAAATTCAAGGAAGTCGGTGCAACAGTCGAAATCAAATAATCACCGCATCGATCAGAATATCCCGGATATGCCGGGATCAAAATACCCCGGGTCTTCCCGGGGTATTTTTTATGGTGCGGCCTGGTCCGGAACTGTGCGCACACAGCACTTCGGCGGCGCTGGTTTACCTGAGACATGTTCCGTATGCAGGCTGACGACATTCTTGCTGCCGTTGTACCATATGGCCGCGATTGGCGACCTGTTGTTCCACTTTACAGTCGGATATGCGCACATGGCTCGATA
>JGI24708J26588_10002322_pt1 | contig 14428 bp, 13 predicted proteins | sample BioPla1DNA2_FD_26588 | JGI IMG/M metagenome (IMG submission 26588) | reverse complement strand
AAAATGTGGGAAAAAATGAGAACTACACCAAAGTATAGTAGAAATACAAGTTAAAATATGGTACTATTAATTCAATATAGGAATTTTCTGCTTTTTTGATTGGTGCTATATATATAATCTATAAATTTGTTACAACTGCAGTTCAATTATATAAGTAAAAAAAAGAGATAAAGAGGTGGTTTTTTTATGAAGAAAAAATTTTTTTTATCAATTCTATTTCTAATTTTGATTTCGATCAGTATATGTGCAGCTAATGAGAGAATTGGTATAGGGTTTTCATTTGATTTGCGTTACCTGAGTAGGCCACATTTTATTTTAAGTCTGGAAGGGGATTTAGGCGATAGTTTTAATTATCGAGTTTCTAAAGATTTTGTAGGTGAAAAAGCGATGAAGGGGAATAGTAGGATACCTTTTTAACAGAGAGCAAAATCCATAGGCTGAGAGATTTTGCGCAGCTATCCGAACCCGCCCCGGAGCAGCAGGATGGAAAACCAGTATATCCTGCCGGCAGTGCCGTTATCAGAATGAAGTGGGCTAGGATATGCTAGCCAAAAAAGGTGGTACCGCGGAATATCTCCGTCCTTTTATAGTTAAAGGGCGGAGTTTTTGTTTTTAAAGGCTTTTAAGCTTTTAATAAAATAGAAAGGAGTAGATATAATGGGTAAAAAAGAGCAGCAGTTCGTCACTCACATTACCCCGAGGGAAGAAGATTTTTCCCAGTGGTATACAGATGTAATATTAAAAGCTGATCTAGTAGATTATGCTCCTGTAAGAGGCTGCATGGTTATAAAGCCCTATGGCTATGGTATATGGGAGAATATTCAAAAAGAGCTCGATAGAAGATTTAAAGAAACAGGCCACGAAAACGCCTATTTCCCCTTGCTTATTCCGGAGAGCCTTTTGAGAAAGGAAGCGGAACACGTGGAAGGATTTGCTCCGGAAGTTGCCTGGGTTACCCATGGGGGAAATGAAGAGCTGGGAGAGAGGCTAGTAGTTAGGCCAACTTCTGAGACGATTATTTGTGCGATGTATTCTAAGTGGATCCAATCTTATCGGGATTTGCCCATTTTATATAACCAATGGTGCAGCGTAGTTCGCTGGGAGAAGACGACGAGGCCTTTCCTCAGAACTGCGGAGTTTTTATGGCAGGAAGGCCATACTGCTCACGCAACAGAGGAGGAAGCTCAGGAAGAAACTCTAAGGATGCTTGAGGTATATAGGGAGTTTGCCCAAAATGTGCTGGCAATTCCTATGGTGACTGGGCAAAAGACGGAAAAAGAAAAATTTGCAGGAGCCCTAAAGACATATACCATGGAGGCCTTAATGCAGGATGGTAAGGCGCTACAGGCAGGGACATCCCATAATCTGGGGCAGCATTTTGCCAAGGTGTTTGACATTCAATTCCTGGATAAGGATGGCCAGCTAAAGTATGTCTACCAAACTTCCTGGGGAGTTTCAACTCGACTAATTGGCGGAATTATCATGGTTCACGGAGATGAAAGAGGTTTAGTACTGCCTCCGAGAGTGGCACCCATACAGCTAATAATAGTTCCCATAGCCCTCCATAAAGAAGGGGTTCTGGATAAGGCCAAAGAGATTTATCAGCAGCTTAAGGATGCAGGTATCCGCGTTAAGCTAGATGATAGGGATACTCAAACCCCCGGCTGGAAGTTTAACGAGTGGGAGCTGAAGGGCGTTCCCATACGTCTTGAAATAGGCCCCAAAGATATTGAAAAGAATCAAGTGGTATTGGTGCGCAGGGATAACTTTGAGAAATCCTTTGTACCTATGGAAAATCTAGTAGAAACAGTAAAAGAGATGTTGGATGCAGTGCATGATGGCATGTATCAGAAAGCGCTGGATATGAGGGACAAGCATACCCATGTTGCTTATAACATGGATGAGTTTGTAGATGCTTTGGAGAATAAAAAAGGATTTATAAAAGCCATGTGGTGTGGAGGCCGGGAGTGCGAAGACAAGGTTAAAGACGATACAGGGGCTACTATCCGATGCATTCCCTTTGAGCAGGAAAATCTAGGGGATAAGTGCATCTGCTGTGGGGAAGACGCAAAGCACATGGTTTATTTTGCAAAGGCATATTAATTTTAAATTTAAACTATACTAAATAAAGAAGACCCCTTGGGCGCGAAATAGGCTGCAAGGGGTCTTCATTTTCAATAAATGTTTAAGAATTAATTAAACTTGCAAAAGAAAAACGATCTATTCAAAAAATTTATCTTTACAAACAATAATTTTTAGGCTATAATATAATTCGATGTTGCTAATATAATATATGTTAGACTATGATTAGACAAGTAGGATATTTTATAAAATGGAAAATATGGGGATATAGCTCAGTTGGGAGAGCGCTTGACTGGCAGTCAAGAGGTCAGGGGTTCAAGTTCCCTTATCTCCACCAAACGTGAAAAGAGAGGAAACAATATCCTCTTTTTTTTATTCTATTTCCTATGCTGTATTTATTACTTTTTACATATTTTAGCAAATCATAAATTGCTTATACCATTTCTATTAATCTTTATATTCTAATCAAGCTAAGTAACCAAAGCAAAAGGGTGTATCAGGATATAGAGTATCAGCTAATGAACGTGAATGTATTACAACAAGTCAAAGAAGTACCAAAAAGTGAGCTCAACGTTTCGTGATATATCCTGATTCAGTAGTTACAGATAACTTAAAAATAAATCTAAGATAAATAATAGTAAAAAATTCAATTGCTTATCCGCTTCCATGAGTTTTCTTGAATTCTGTTGGGGTCATTCCTTCATGGGTTTTAAAAACGGTGCAGAAGTAGCTGGTGTCTTGATAGCCTACCTTTTCTGATACGGTTTTTATATTTGTATCTGGAGCTTCTACTAGAAGCTCTTTTGCTTTTTGGATGCGAAGGCGAGTCAAATATTTAAAAGGGGTTATATGGAATGTTTGCTTAAACAGCCTGCATAGGTGATAGGGAGTAACCCCAATAATTTCAGCCATCTCCTCTAGAGAGATATAGCGGTTATAATTTTTTTCCATATAGGAAATTACAGGAGCTAGCTTTTTGTATCTTTCATTTTCGTTTTTGTGCCCTGGATGTGTTGAATTTTTTAGCTTAACCAACAGTTGATATAACAGGGCCGATGCTTCTATAACTTTATCAGGGGATTCTGAACTCAGGCATATAGAAATCTCTTTTAAAAGCAGGTGTACGGCTTGAAAGTTGGATATAGTTAAAATGCTCCATTTACCGAAGTTTAATGGAGTTAATAGTTGGGGCAAGGAAGAACCATCAAATATAATCCAATAAATTTTCCATGGCTCTTTGACGGAATAATATTCATGGGGGATTCCAGGCTGAAAGAAAAAGCCCATGCCCTCAGTAATTTTGTGCACACTACCTCCTATTATAAGCTTTCCCTCGCCTTGGGTACAGTGAGCCCAATGATAATAAGGAAATCCGGAAGGGCGGCATACGTGTTCTTGGTTGTGCTGAACACCAATTCCCTTGATTACAAGGGGTAAATCTGAATCATATTCCGTTGACATGGGGAAAATAGTACGGATCATAACCCTCTCCTTATCTATATCAATTTAGTCATATATATGTCAATATCCTGTGATTGATATAAATGGAAATTTCCAATATAATAAGGGTATACAAGTATAACACAATGCATGGCACTGATAGATAAATAATATCAATATAATTATACATCTTCTATTGGTGCAAAACAATAAGAAAGGTGGGGGTTGGCTGTGGTTAAAAAATATCCTCCTATTAATCCAAAGTTTAGCCGCATGCTTCATGGCGCAGACTACAATCCCGATCAGTGGAAAGATACTCCGGAGATCTGGGACGAAGACATGAGGCTGATGAAACTAGCCCACTGCAATGTAATGTCAGTCGGTATTTTTGCTTGGGCTGCCCTAGAGCCAGAGGAGGGACGGTTTGAGTTTGGCTGGCTGGATGAAATTATGGATAGACTCGCCGAAAATGGCATGTATGCTATTTTAGCTACGCCCAGCGGTGCCCGACCTGCTTGGCTGTCTGCAAAATATCCCGAAGTGCTAAGAGTTATGCCCAATAGGCAACGCATTCTTCATGGAAAAAGGCACAACCATTGCTACACTTCTCCAGTATACAGAGAGAAAACTCAAATAATCAACAGAAAGCTAGCAGAGCGCTATAAAGATCATCCGGCGCTGCTTGCTTGGCACGTTTCTAACGAATATGGTGGGGAATGCCATTGCGATTTGTGCCAAGAGGCTTTCCGCGAATGGCTTAAAGAAAAATATGATGGGAATTTGGATAAGCTTAACCATGCTTGGTGGACTGGTTTTTGGAGCCACACCTTTACAGATTGGTCCCAGATAGAATCTCCTGCTCCTCATGGAGAAGATTTAATTCACGGTCTTAATCTGGATTGGAAAAGGTTTGTGACCCATCAGACTATCGATTTCTTTAAAAATGAGATAGCACCTTTGAGGGAGATAACGCCAGATGTACCGGTGACTACAAATTTCATGGGCACCTATCCGGGGTTAGACTATTGGAAGTTTGCTCCTGAGCTGGATGTAATCTCATGGGACAGCTATCCACAGTGGCATGGAGAAATTCCTGATCCGGATTTAGGCGCCAGTGTCGGATTTGTACATGATATAAATCGGTCCCTAAAGGGCGGCAAGCCGTTTATGCTAATGGAAAGCACACCTAGCATGACCAATTGGCAGAAAGTTGCCAAGTTGAAGCGGCCGGGTATGCATCTTCTATCTTCCATACAGGCAGTAGCCCATGGTTCCGATACGGTACAGTACTTCCAGTGGCGTAAAAGCAGAGGATGTTCCGAAAAATTCCACGGAGCTGTAGTCGATCACTGTGGGCACGAAAATACTAGGGTTTTTAGAGATGTAGCAGAGGTAGGAAAGGTTCTTGAAAAACTCGATAAAGTGGTAGGAACTACCGTAAGGCCCGAAGTTGCTATTATTTACGACTGGGAAAATCGCTGGGCTATGGAAGATGCCCAGGCAATTAGAAGGGATAAAGTAAATTATCAGTTTACATGCGAACAGCACTATAAGACATTCTGGCAGCAGGGTATTCCAGTGGATGTAATTAATATGGATTGTGATTTTTCCAAATATAAGTTACTGATTGCTCCCATGCTGTACATGGTAAGGCCTGGAGTAGCTGAGAGAATTGAAGAATTCGTAGCTTCCGGAGGAACCTTTGTTACTACTTACTGGAGCGGAATTGTAGATGAGAATGATTTGTGTTTCTTGGGCGGTTTCCCTGGACCATTGAGAAAAGTTACGGGAATCTGGTCAGAGGAGATAGATGCACTCTATGACCACGATGTAAACTTTGTAGTACCTGTTTCCGGAAATCCATTGAATCTCAACAAAGAATATAAAGCTATAGAGCTTTGCGATTTAATTCATGCAGAGACTGCAGAAGTTTTGGCAACCTATAAGTGTGATTTTTATGAGGGGAGACCCGCTTTAACTGTGAATAAATTTGGCGATGGTAAGGCGTATTATATTGCATTCCGTAGCGATTTCGACTTCCTATCTGATTTTTACAAACAGCTGATCAAAGACTTGAATATCAGCAAGGTTCTTGATACTGAACTGCCTGAGGGAGTAACTGCACAAAAACGTTCAGACGGAGAAAACGACTATATATTCATCATGAATTTCTCGCCGGAGGAAAGAAAAGTTATCCTACCAGATGAATCATTTACAGATATGCTAGAAGGAAATAAGGTTGAAGGGGAAATAACTCTTCCCGGATATGGCGTTAGGATATTAGAAAGATAGATTGCAAAAGCAGCCTCTCAAACAAAAGGTTTGAGAGGCTGCTTTTTTGTACTGTTAAATTTAGCTAAAAACAATAAAAATTTTTAAAAAGATATTGACATTTTAGGGAGTTAGGTTATAATAATAGTAACGATTACTAGTTAATAGGAGTTATGAATATGAGTAGACGTTATAGTGCACAGAAAATGATGATAGAAAATGCTTTGAAGAAGTTGGATCATCCTACAGCCACAGAAATATATGAAGACATCAGGAAAGATTATCCCAATATCAGTTTAGGGACGGTCTATCGGAACTTGGGCATCATGGCTGAGTCCGGTGAAATATTAAGGATTCCTCAGGGGGATGCTCCTGACCGTTTCGATATAAATACCCACGAGCATTTACATGTGGCATGCACAAAGTGTGGACGGGTTTTCGATGCGGAAAGCGATGAGCTAGAAGCTTTCTTTGAAAAACTTGACCAATTCTTAGAAGAAGCTACTGGAGTCCACATAGAAAGTAGGGTAATGATCTTTAAAGGCACTTGCTCTCATTGCAGAGAGCGATCCTAATAAGCTAATAACCGGTTTTAGCCGGACAAAATAAAAAATTACATATATAAGGAGGATGATTTTATGGCGCTCATTGGAAAAGAAATTTCTGATTTCACAGTAAAGGCATTTGTAAATGGAGAGTTTAAGGATATCAGCAAGGCGGATGTACTCGGCAAATGGTCAGTGTTTGTATTCTATCCAGCAGATTTTACCTTTGTATGCCCTACAGAATTAGAAGATTTGGCCGACCTTTATGAAGAATTCCAGAAAGCAGGAGTAGAAGTATATTCCGTATCAACTGACTCCCATTATGTTCACAAGGCTTGGCACGATGCTTCCGACACCATTAAGAAAATTAAGTTCCCGATGCTGGCAGATCCTACAGGGAAGCTCTGCAGAGATTTTGAGGTGTACATCGAGGAAGAAGGAGTAGCTTTAAGGGGTAGCTTTATAGTTAATCCAGAAGGAAAGATAGTAGCTTACGAAGTCAATGACAACAGCATAGGTAGAGATGCTTCTGAACTGCTTAGAAAAGTTCAAGCTGCACAGTTTGTAGCAGCCAATGGAGATCAGGTTTGCCCCGCTAAATGGCGTCCCGGAGCAGAAACTCTCAAACCCAGCATAGATTTAGTAGGGAAGCTATAATAGCCATGAGAGAGCTTTATGATCTCATCATAATAGGTTCAGGGAGCGCTGGAATGGCGGCCGGCATATATGCCGGCCGATCCAGGCTTAAGACTTTGATTATAGAACGGGATAAGCCAGGCGGGCAAATTAGAATAACTTCAGAGGTAGAAAATTATCCAGGAATCCTTAATATTTCAGGGGAAGAATTAGGCCAAAATATGAGAAAGCAAGCCGAAAAGTTCGGGGTTTCTTTTAAGCAGGGAGTTGTAGAATCGGTAGATTTTAGCGGCGATATCAAAAAGGTTAGAACCGTAGATGGGGAATATGAAGCTCTGGCTGTCATAATCGCTACAGGAACTGTTCCTAGAAAGTTGGGATTTGTAGGGGAAGATGAATTTAGAGGACGGGGTATTGGATATTGCGCCACATGCGATGGAGAATTCTTTACAGGCATGGATGTTTTCGTTATAGGAGCAGGCTTTGCAGCTGCAGAAGAGTCTATTTATCTTACTAGATATGCAAGGAAAGTTACAATAATAGCTAGAGAGCCTGAATTTACATGTTCAAAGATGATAGCTGATAGGGTGTTGGCCCATCCTAAGATAGAAGTAAAATTTAACACTGAAATACTAGAAGTGGGCGGCGATAAGGTATTGCGCTATGCCAAGTTTATAAATAACAAAACAGGTCAGACTTGGACTTATGAGGCTAAGCCCGGTGAAAGCTTTGGAGTGTTTGTTTTTGTAGGATATATACCTCAAACCTCCGAATATGCAGATCAGCTGCGGCTTGATGAGAATGGATATATTCTGACCGATGAAAATATGCGGACTAACATAGATGGTGTATATGCAGCAGGGGATGTCAGGGCTAAGGAACTTAGGCAGCTAGTGACAGCTGTTGCCGATGGCGCTATAGCAGCTACCCATGCGGAAAAATATATTGCGATGAAAAAGGAAGAACTTGGCATAAAAATAGAACAGCCCCATGATACCGCTAAGCCGAGCCGGGCATTCTTTGACGAGGATTCGAGAGAACAGCTTATTCCTATTCTAGAGAGGTTTGAAAATAAAGTAAAAATTTTAGCAATATTGGATAGGCAAGATAAGCTCAGCAGTGAAATAGAGTCTTTCCTCGAAGAGTTTGTCTCTCTTACGGATAAGGTGGAACTGGAGATATTAGAAAGAGGACAGGATATCGAGAAAGAAAAACATATAAATGCTACGATTTTCCCAACCTTTGCGATTCTGAGAAATGATGGAAGCTATACCGGCATACAATTCCATGGCGTTCCAGGGGGACATGAGATAAACTCATTTATACTGGCCCTATATAATGTTGCTGGGCCCGGACAGTCGATCAGCGAAGATATCCTATCCCGTATCAATAGAATAGACAAGAAGGTAAATCTAAAGATAGGCGTATCCCTATCCTGTACCTTCTGTCCAGATGTAGTAGCCACATGCCAGCTGATGGCAGCAAAGAATCCAAATATTGAGGCAGAAATGATTGATGTAGCCCGCTATCCTGATTTTAAAAATAAATATTCGATAATGAGCGTGCCAGTTGTAGTTGTGAATGATAAGGAAACAATCTTCGGCAAAAAGACTGCAGAGCAGCTTTTAGATATCATAGAAAATAGTTAATCTGTTTTGCGTTTGGTTGCCAAAATGTACGCACCTTTCTTATACTGTATAGGAGTATAAGAAGGTGCGTTTTTAAATTAAAAAATTAAAAATCTAAAGGTTTAGGGCAAAAAGTACTTTATAATTATTTCAAAATATGGTATAGTAAGAGTTGTAAAAATTTAATATTAATTTCCACATTTAATCTAGGGGGGCCATTTGGCTGAGAAGGTAGAACCTGACCCTTTGAACCTGATGTGGTTAGTACCACCGTAGGGAAGCTTAAATGATACTGTTGTATTATTTGCGAAATTTTGCTTGCCTGCGGAGGCAAGCTTTTTTTTACTTTTTCAGGATAGAAGGAGGTGAAACCATTGAATATTACGGTTAATGGGAAAAAAGAAATGATAGATCATGGTACAAGCCTATTGATATTTTTAAAACAAAAAGGTGTTGACCCGGATACGGTAGTAGTTGAATACAACTATGAAGTTGTTAAAAAGGAAGAATGGGATAGGATTATCTTGAAAGAAAACGATAATCTAGAAGTACTGAGATTTGTAGGAGGGGGTTGAAATGATTGGAAGATAAATTAGTGATTGGCGGTAAAGAACTTAATAGCCGGTTATTTATTGGAACGGGAAAATACCCTTCAGATGCACTTATACCCCAGATATTAGAAAAGTCAGGTGCAGAAGTGATTACAGTTGCACTTCGCAGGATTGATTTCGATTCTAAGGATTACAACATACTAAACTATATTCCAGAGCATGTCCAACTGCTTCCCAATACATCTGGTGCAAGAAATGCCCAAGAAGCCGTGAGGCTTGCAAGGCTTGCACGATCATCTGGATGTGGAAATTGGATAAAAATTGAAGTAATTTCTGATAACAAATATCTTCTTCCAGATGGATATGAAACAGTAAAAGCAACAGAAATACTTGCAAAAGAAGGCTTTGTGGTTTTACCCTATATTAGTCCGGATTTGATGGTAGCTAAGAGTTTAGTGGATGCAGGGGCAGCGGCGGTGATGCCCTTGGGTGCCCCCATTGGTAGCAATAGAGGCTTGAGGACCAAAGAATTAATCCGGATATTAATTGACGAAATTCCGCTACCTATCATAGTAGACGCAGGCATTGGGAAGCCCTCTGATGCCTGTGAGGCCATGGAAATGGGTGCAGCTGCCTGTCTGTTAAATACCGCTATTGCAAGTGCTGATAACCCTGTATTAATGGCAGAGGCATTTGGTAAGGCGGTGCAGGCTGGAAGACAGGCATATTTAGCTGGATTGGGTGCAAGCGTAGATTATGCAAGGGCCTCCTCGCCGTTGACGGGATTTTTGAGTTCGTGAAGGATTGAAATTTTAACAAAAAGGAGGGAAGGGATGAACTTTTATAATGAATATTTAAAGTACAAAAATTTTGATTTTGATGCTTTTTTTAAAATGATTACTGACTCTGATATAGAAAAAATATTGCAAAAAGATAGATTAACGGAATGGGATTATCTAGCCCTGCTATCGCCAACGGCAGATAAATATATAGAGGAGATGGCGCAAAAGGCGCACAAATTAACAGTACAGCATTTTGGGAAAACAATACTTTTATTTACGCCGCTATATTTATCCAATTACTGCACAAATCAGTGTGTATACTGTGGGTTTAATATTAAAAACAAAATTTTGAGAAAGCAGCTTTCCCTTAAAGAAGTTGAGATGGAAGCAGAGGCCATTGCAGAAACGGGGCTAAGGCATATTTTGATTTTAACGGGAGATGCCAGGGAGATAGCTTCGCCTAAATATATTCGGGATTGTGTAAAAATACTGTCAAAATACTTTACGTCCATTTCCATCGAAGTTTATGCGATGGACCAGGAGGAATATGCGGATTTGATAGAAGCTGGAGTGGATGGTTTAACGATTTATCAGGAGACCTATAATGAAGAGCTATATGGCAAGCTTCATATCAAAGGCCCTAAAAAAGATTATCATTACAGGTTAGATGCACCAGAGAGAGCGTGTAAAGCATCGATGCGCACTGTCAACATTGGGGCGCTTCTAGGCTTGGATGAATGGAGAAGGGAAGCCTTTTTTACGGGACTGCATGCTAATTACTTGCAAAACAAATACACAGATACGGAGATAAGTATTTCCTTGCCCCGATTAAGGCCCCATGTAGGAGGATTTTATTTAAGTCATAAGGTTAGCGATCGAGATATGGTACATATGATGGTAGCCTTTAGGCTTTTTATGCCTAGGGCAGGGATAACTATTTCTACAAGGGAAAGCGCATATTTTAGAGATAATATCCTCCGGCTGGGTGTTACAAAAATGTCAGCAGGCGTTTCTACGGCGGTAGGGGGACATATACAAGGGGGGGAGAATACCGGGCAGTTTGATATAGCTGATGCAAGAACTGTGGAAGAGATGAAGGAGGTTATTTCGCAGTTGGGCTATCAGCCTGTATTTAAGGATTGGCAACCGATATAACGAAGAAGGTGTGGATTATATGAATGAGTTCGAGAAAGCGCTAGTCTCGTATATTGGTGAAGAAAAGCTGCGCAAGATACAATCTGTAAAAATAGGGATTGCAGGAGCAGGAGGTTTAGGCTCTAACTGCGCTTTTAACCTGGTAAGAAGCGGGTTTAATAAGCTGCTTATTGTAGATTACGATAGGATAGAATACAGCAATTTGAATAGGCAGTTCTTTTTCTATAAACAGGTAGGAAAGTATAAAGTTGAAGTTCTAAAAGAGAATCTATTATTAATTAACCCAGATTTAAAAATACAGACTTACAACTTGAAAATAGAAGAGAACAATATTAAACATATCTTTCGAGATTGCGACATTATAGTGGAGGCTTTTGATAAAGCTGTTTATAAAAAAATGCTCGTAGAAAGCTATATAAACTCCGGCAAATTGCTTGTGGCAGCTTCAGGATTGGCTGGTTGGGGAAACAGCGATGAGATCAAAGTCCATCAAATAAAAGAAAATTTTTATGTAATTGGCGATTTAACTTCAGAGGTAGGAAAAGAAAGCCCTCCTATTTCGCCCCGGGTTAATATTGCAGCGGCTAAACAGGCGGATGTTATTCTAAATTATGTGATTGAAAGGGGGTAAGCATTTGGAAAAAGTTTATCGCATAATTGATGCAAATATAAATCGCATTTCAGAGGGCTTGAGGGTGTTGGAGGATTTAGCTCGCTTTTATTATCAAGAAGCCCATCTTACAGAACAGATAAAAATGATTCGGCATAGGGTTAGGAAGACTGTCAATGGATTGTATTTGAATTTTTTAAATGCAAGGGATTCAGAAAATGACCCAGGGCTTGACATTTCCCGGAAAAGCAATCTAGATAACAAGAACAACTTAAAAGAACTTATTGTGGGAAATTTCAAGCGGATACAGGAAGGCTTAAGGGTAATAGAAGAAAATCTTAAGGTAATAGGCCAATATGAATTGTCAAAAGTCTATGAAAGCTGTAGGTATGACATCTATACTATTGAAAAGATATACTTGTTAAAATTTATCAGACTGTTCAAAAAGCACCTATTAAATACTGATCTGTATTGTATTACTGCTGAGGAGTACTCACTGGGGAGAAGCAATATTGAAGTGGTTCAAGCTATGATCGATGCAGGTGTTAAGATAATACAGTACAGGGAGAAGGATAAAAAAATGCTGGATAAATATAAAGAGTGTCAGAAGATTAGAGAGCTTACCCGTCAGGCGGGTGTTACATTCATTATTAATGATGATGTTGATCTTGCACTTTTGGTGGGTGCAGATGGGATTCACATCGGGCAGGAAGATCTTCCCATGGAGAAAGTAAGAGAACTGGTAGGGGAGGAGATGATTATAGGCTTGTCTACCCATTCTCCTAGCCAGGCCCAGGATGCCGTAGCAAAGGGCGCAGATTATATAGGAGTAGGTCCTATATTCAAAACTTATACCAAAAAGGATGTCTGTGATCCGGTAGGCTTTGAGTATTTGGAATATGTAGTTCAAAATATCGATATTCCATTTGTGGCTATTGGAGGGATTAAACAACATAACGTTGCAGAGGTCGTTAAGAGAGGAGCAACATGTGTTGCCATGGTGACGGAAATTGTGGGTGCTGATGATATTAGTGAAAAAATTAAAGAAGTAAGGAGGGTTATTGCTGAAGCAAAAGCAAGCTATTAGAGTAAGACTTTAAAATATTATGATGTGAGGGGATAGTATGGAAAATTATACAACACAAATGGATGCCGCGAAAAAAGGTATTATTACCAATGAGATGAGGATAGTTGCCCAAAAGGAGCATATGGATGTTGAGCTTTTAAGAGAATTGGTTGCGCAGGGAAGAGTAGTAATTCCCGCTAATAAAAATCATACGAACTTGGACCCTGAAGGAATAGGAGAAAGCTTGAGAACAAAGGTCAATGTGAATATTGGAATATCGAAAGACTGCTATGATATGGAAGCTGAGATAGAGAAGGCAAAAGAGGCGATTGCATTAAAAACAGAGGCAATTATGGATTTAAGTTCCTATGGGAAGATTAGAAGGTTTAGACAAGAGCTTATAAAAATTTCTCGGGTGATGGTTGGAACAGTTCCAGTATATGATGCGGTAGGATTTTACGATAAGGAGCTGAAGGATATCACTGCCCAGGAATTTTTAGATGTGGTTGAAAAGCATGCACAGGATGGTGTGGACTTTATGACCATCCATGCTGGTATTAACAGGGAAACAGCAAAGAGGTTCAAAAACAATAAAAGGCTTACCAATATTGTATCCCGTGGAGGTTCGCTGATATTTGCATGGATGGAATTGAATAATAAAGAAAACCCATTCTATGAGCATTTCGATAGGGTACTGGATATATGCGAAAAATATGATGTAACTATAAGTTTAGGAGATGCCTGTAGGCCTGGTAGTATTCATGATTCTACAGATGCTTGTCAGATTGAGGAATTAATTGTACTCGGGGAGTTGACTAGAAGAGCTTGGGAAAGAAATGTACAAGTGATGATTGAAGGGCCCGGTCATATGGCGCTCAATGAGATTGCTGCCAATGTAATGTTAGCGAAGAAACTATGTCATGGTGCACCTTTTTATGTTTTAGGTCCGATTGTAACAGATATTGCACCAGGTTATGACCATATTACTGCTGCAATTGGGGGTGCAATTGCAGCTGCTAATGGGGCTGATTTCCTATGTTATGTAACACCAGCAGAGCATCTTAGGCTGCCTACGTTGGAAGATATGAGAGAAGGTATTATCGCCGCGAGAATAGCGGCCCATGCTGCAGATATAGCAAAAGGTATAAAAGGGGCAAGGGAATGGGACTATAAAATGAGCAAAGCTAGAGCAAATCTCGATTGGGAGAAGATGTTTGAACTGGCAATTGAACCTGAGAAGCCTAGGAGATATAGAGAAGAATCAAAACCAGAACTTGAGGACAGTTGTACAATGTGTGGGAAGATGTGTGCTATGAGAAACATGAACAAGCTACTTAAAGGAGAAGTCATAAATATAATGGATTAAATAGATTAGTAAGAAAGATTGAAAGCTAAAAATAAAAGCAAAAGGGCGGGAAATTTTCCTCGCCCCATTCTTTTCTCGCTCCTATTGTTTATGTTAATCTAAAACTGGTCCACCTTTAAAATATAATACCCCTATGAATGTTTTTTAGGGGGAGATGGAAGGTGATAACACTGGAGCAGAAAGCAGAAATATTACTAAAATATTTCAGAGAAAATAAGTCACAAAGAGCAATAAGTAAAGAGCTTGGCATTTCAAGAACCACAGTACAAAAATACATTAAGGAATTTCAATCTAAA
>JGI24708J26588_10002321_pt1 | contig 14433 bp, 14 predicted proteins | sample BioPla1DNA2_FD_26588 | JGI IMG/M metagenome (IMG submission 26588) | reverse complement strand
GAGAATAATTTAAATGTATCTGAAACCTCTAGGCAATTATACATTCATAGAAACACCTTAGTATATCGCTTAGATAAGTTGCAAAAGAGCACAGACCTTGATCTTCGTGTATTTGAAGATGCCATCACATTTAAGATAGCATTAATGGTTGTTAAATATATGAAGTACATGGAACAATTAGACTATTAATAAGAAAAACCGCAGGAATGACTAGAGTATGAGTGAGTATAAGCAAGTAAATCCTGCGGTATTTTATACATTTTGCCGTGTTAGGAGGGGCTTGTTTGAGAGAAAATAAGAATTTTATGAAGGGATTTCTGATAGGGCTTATTGGAGCTTTACTATTGGTAACTGTCATAGCTAGTGGTGTTACTTATTATATTGTTAATAATAATAGTGAAGAGAAAATAGGAACTGAAGATGTGGCTGCTGCAGAAACTGAAGATGAGGATTCATACGAAAAAATCATAAATAAATTATCAATAATGAAGATGTTTATTGATAATTTCTACTTAGATGAAGTGAATTCAGAAGATTTTGCTACTGGAATATACAAAGGTTTTGTGGCTAGTCTTGAAGATCCTTATTCAACATATTATACAAAAGAAGAATATAGAAGCTTGTTGGAGATGTCATCCGGTGTTTACCATGGAATCGGAGCAGTTGTTACTCAAGATGTAAAGACTGGGATTGTTTCAATTGTAAAACCATATAAAGGCGGACCTGCCTACGAAGTTGGATTGCTTCCTGATGATATTATATATAAGGTAGAAGGGGAAGAAATCGACGGAATGGATCTGTCTGAAGTAGTAGGAAAGATGAAAGGAAAGCCAGGTACCAAGGTAAATGTGACTATTATAAGAGAAGGAAAGACTGACCCTCTTGACTTTACTATAGAAAGAAGAGAGATTAATATTCCTACTATTGAACATGAAATGCTTGAAGATAATATAGGATATATACAGATACTTGAGTTTGATGAGATTACTGTATCCCAATTTATCCTTGCTATAGATGATCTTGAAAGAAAAGGAATGGAAGGTTTAGTTATTGATGTAAGAGATAATCCTGGTGGATTATTAGAAGCGGTAGTTTCCATGCTTGATAGACTACTTCCTAAGGGATCAAACATAGTCTATACTGAGGACAAAAACAATAAACGTGAATACAAGGATGCTAAAAAATCTGATAAATTTGATAAACCCCTTGTTGTATTAATTAACGGTAATAGTGCCAGTGCTTCTGAGATTTTTGCAGGAGCCATACAAGACTATGAGATAGGAACCATTGTGGGAACAACTAGTTTTGGTAAGGGGATTGTTCAGCAAGTCATACCTCTTGTAGATGCAAGTGGAAAACCTGACGGAACAGCAATTAAATTAACCATATCAAAGTACTTTACTCCAAAAGGTCGCAATATTCATGGTACTGGAATTGAACCTGATGTAGAGATAGAGTTATCTGAGGAATTGAAACAGCTAGTTACCATACCCCATGATAAAGATAACCAACTTCAAAAAGCTATTGAGATATTAAGAAAAAACATAGAATAATATAAGATTAATAAATAATTGCAAAGGGGGAACAGGTCTATGACTTTCATAAAGTCATAGATGGGTTCCCCCTCTTCTTTGTTAATTTATTTCTTCTAACCCTAATATAAATTTAAAATCAACCGATAAATAATATAAGATGAAAAACATTTTTAAGTTAGGTGGTGAGATAATGCGTATAGATGCATTTAATAAGGTTAGTCAGATTTATAACTCTAATAAGACATCAAAGATAAAAAAGCATACTGAAAGTAGCTTTAGTGATAAGCTTGAAATATCTCAAGTGGCTAAGGATTATAGAGTAGCAAAGGATGTTCTGGCACAGACTCCTGATATAAGGGAAGATAGAGTGTCTGATATTAAGAGACGAATGGAATCTGGAACTTACAATGTAAATATGCAAGAGGTTGCTGATAAGTTGGTTAACCGTTATTTTGATGAACAGATATAGAATAGGATTAATTTCTTTATATAAGTTTGGAAATGAGGTATATTGTGGCAGGCTTAATTGATGAGTTAATTGATGTATTAAAAGAAGAATGTGAGACTTATAAAGGGCTTATTCCTATTGCTAGGGAGAAGACACAAATTATTGTAGAAAATGATACAGAAACCTTGCAGAGCATAACTGCAAAAGAACAGAAAGCCATAGATAAGATAACCTCACTAGAGAACAAAAGAGTTAGAATCATGGATGATATAAAAACTGTTCTTGGAAAAAAAGATGAGGAACTTAATCTTGGCACTCTTATCAATTTATTAGATAGACAAGAAGAGGAAAAGTTAGCTTTATCTAAGTTACATGATAAGCTTAAAGAAGCAATCAGTATATTAGTAGAGACAAACAATAGAAATAAAGTGTTAATTCAACAATCTCTAGAGATGATAGAGTTTAATATGAATTATCTCCAAAGTACAAGGATGTCGCCGGGGAACAACACTTACACTAAAAATGCATCACAATTTAGTGAAAACAATTCACAAACAGGCATGTTTGATGCAAAACAGTAGTATATAAACGTGAGGTGGTATGTTTATGGCTTCATTTAATGGTTTACACTTAGGTGTTTCGGGACTGAATGTCAGTCAGGCTGCTCTTAATGTAACTTCCCACAACCTAGCCAATGTGGATACAAAAGGTTTTGTTAGACAACAGACAGTAGTAACAGATTTTCAATATGTAAAAGTCGGAAATTCCAACCTTTATGCCATGCAAAAAGGCTTAGGAGCTAACTTTGCTGAGGTAAAGCAGGTAAGGGATTCCTTTTTGGACCTAGCCTATCGCCAGGAGATTGGTAGACAGGCTTTTTATGAATCCCAATATCAAGCTATAAATGAAATAGAAGGACTATTCGGAGAGTTGGAAGGGGTTCAATTCCAGAATACTATGAGAGAATTCTGGGAAGGCTTACAGGAATTATCAAGACAGCCTGATAATATTGTGGCAAGGGCTGCATTTATACAGACGTCAGTTTCTTTTGTAGAAAGAGCTGATAATATATTTAATCAATTAAATGACTATCAAATAAATCTCAATACCAAGATTAATGAACAGGTTAGTAGAGTTAATGAAATTGGTGATGAGATTAAGAATTTGAATATAAAGATTAGGCATTATGAGAGCACAGAAGTAGAGAATGCCAATGACTTAAGAGACCAAAGAAATATGCTTCTGGATGAGCTTAGTCAGATTGCCAATATTACATATAAAGAAAATAAAGTGGGAGTGGTTACAGTAAATCTTGAGGGTGTACCCTTTGTAACGGAAGATATGGTGTATTATATGGATACCGTTCAGATTGGGGAAGATACTCAGATGCTAAAAGCTGTATGGCCAGCTCACGGTAATGTGGATGTATTTAATATGGATAGACCTCCCTCTTCTGCCCATGATACAGACATAGGCTCCCTTAAGGGATTACTAATTGCCAGAGGACACAAGCAGGCTAATTATACAGATATACCAGTTAGGGAAAGATTCGAAACAGATAGTCAGTATCAGACAGCTGTAGCTGAATATAATAGAGATATTGAGCCATCAATAATTATGACAGTACAAGCTCAATTTGACCAGCTCGTTCATGGTATAGTTACTATGATAAATGACACTTTATCTCCTAACAAAGAAGTAACCTTGTTAGACGGTAGTAAGATAAAGATATTAGATGTAGATAGGGCACCTATTGGAATGGACCAGGAAGGGACAATGGGAGAGGTCTTATTTACAAGAAAGTCCATGGCAAGGTATGGGGATGAAGAAGAGATAGATATACAGTTTATTAACGAGGATGGAGATGTTGAGACGGCCACCATTATGGCTCGTGTATACATAGAAGAGGATCCTGCTGACAACTATTCCCTATATACCTTAGGAGAAATAGAAGTAAACCCTAAATTATTGCAGGACAAATCCTATCTCCCTCTATCTAAAAGTGATGGTAGTGGAGCATATGACATTAAAACAGCACAGGAACTTCTTTCAAAATGGCAAGAACCATTTGCCACATTATCACCAAACACATTGACAAGAAATAATGTCAACGATTATTACATATCATTTATGGCGGGAATAGCTAACAGGGGAGAGCAAGTCAATACTATAAGCCAGAATCAGATGTCTATGGTAAATAGTATCGATAATAAGAGGTCAGAAGTTACTGGAGTATCTTCTGATGAGGAACTTACCAATTTAATAAAATTCCAACATTCTTATAATGCGGCTGCTAGATATATTAACGTAGTAAGTGAGATGTTAGAACATATAATTATGAACTTATAGGGCTAATAACCGTAGACTTTTACCGAATATTGCTTATATCGGTATTATTGGAGGTAGACATGGGATCAACATTTTTTGGATTAAATATTGGACAGACTGGCCTTTATGCCTATAAAGCTGCCCTTGATACGACTGCCCATAATATAACTAATATAGAAACGCCAGGGTATAGTAGACAGGTTATGGGCCAACAAGCCGGAAGAGCACTTAAGCTTAACAGTACATATGGTATGGCGGGAACTGGTGTCAGTGTCACTGGAGTGGATCAATTAAGGGATGAATATTATGATTTAAAATTCAGGAAGAATAATACCATTCTAGGTGAATATGCTACCAAATCTCACTATATGACCGAGATAGAAAATTATTTTAATGAAGTTTCTTTAGAAGGGTTTACAACTGCATTTGACTCTATGTATAACAGTCTTCAAGAGCTGGCAAATAACCCTGCCAGCTTAACAGTCCGTAGTCAGGTAATAAACTATGGAAAGAGTCTTACTGATTATTTTAATTCTTTATCAGAGAATTTAAAAAACATACAGGAAGAATGTAATTTTGAAATAAGAAATATGGTTGATAAAGTTAATTCCAGTGCCCAGCAGATAGCTGCACTTACAAAACAGATAAACACCTTGGAAGTCACTGGTGGTAAGGCTAATGATCTTAGAGATCAGAGGGCATTAATAGTTGATGAGTTATCACAGATAGCCAGTATATCCATAAGCGAAAAGGTGATTGGTGATGGTGTNGGTGTATCCAGTTATGTTATTAAGATAGACGGGCAAACTTTGGTTGATGGAGGCAATTATAATCAGCTTAAGGTAATACCTAGGGAAAGCAAACAAAATCAAAATGACATAGACGGCCTATATGACGTGGCTTGGACTAATGGACAGAGATTTAATTTAGGAAGTCATAACCTGGGGGGCACCTTAAATGCTCTATATGAAATCAGAGACGGAAATAACAGAGGCAACCTTCAAGGGACTATATCTGCACAGGCAGGAGATAATGAATTAATCCTGTATGACACCACAATAAATGATGTGGAGAGATTAAATATTCCTGAAACAGGTGTTATTACAGTGGGAAATATGAATTATACCTATAAAGGTTTTGAAGTGAAGATAGATGAAGATACAGGAAAGTTCACCTATAACTTTGAACTTGAAAATCCAATTATAAATGATGCCCTTGATGTGACAGCAACAATTGGAGAGAGTATTAATTATAAAGGAATACCCTATTACCTTGGACAAATGAATCAATTCATAAGAACCTATGCCAAAGCTTTTAATGAGATACATAGAAGTGGAAGGGATCTTAATAATAAGCAAGGAACAGATTTTTTTACAGCTACCAATAAAGTAAATGGTAGGGAGTATGTATTTGGTCCTTTAGATGAATCTGATGATTATGCTTCCTATGATTTTAGTAGGTTTGACTCCCAGACCGGAAGTTTTTATGAGGAAATAGCTGATGACAAACCTCTTTATGGATCCTATTATTTTATGACCGTAGACAATTTTACAATAAACAAAAACCTAATAAATGATCCAAAATTTTTTGCTGCATCAACTGATATAATTAATGGTGTTGATAATAATGATGTAGTGGATGAATTGATTGCACTAAAGAGAAAAAAGGATATGTTTGGTAGTGGGGAACCTGGTGGTTTTATGAATACATTGGTTGCAGACATTGGTATTGATGCGAGAAAAGCAAATAATTTTTCTGAAAGCCAAGAGAATATCTTAAGGTCAATTAGTAACCAAAGATTATCTGTATCTGGTGTGGATATGGATGAGGAGGCAATGAGCCTAGTGAGGTTTCAAAATGCATATAATCTTTCAGCTAAAGTCATATCTGTTATGGATGAAATATATGATAGATTGATTCTCTACATGGGGGTTTAGTTGATGGAAAGACTTATTCATATCACTGAAGTTATAAGAGCTGTGTTAGTATAATACAGATATTGAATTGGAGGTTTCTATGAGAATTACAACAAGAATGATGACAAATAATATGCTCAGCAATATTAATAAAAATAAGCAAAACGTATCAAGATTAGAGGAGCAACAATCAACAGGTAAGAAGATTCAAAGACCCTCTGATGATCCTATTATTGCAGTTCGTGCACTTAAACTTAGGACGAACCTAACAGAGCTGAAGCAATATTATGAGAAGAATATACCTGATGCAGTATCTTGGATGGATGTAACTGAGAGTGCATTAGTTACAATTAATGATGTTCTAAGACAGATTAATACGGATTGTGTGTATGGAAGTTCAGATCAACTGACAGCCCAGAATCGTTCAGCTATAGCTGAGAATCTAAGGGAGATGAGAAATCAAATCTACCAAGAGGGTAATACTAACTATGCAGGTAGATATGTATTTACAGGATATAAGACTGACAGCCCTTTGACTTTTATGGAGGGAACCACTAACCTACAATACGAAATCTCTGAGAAATTTAGTGGTAAGGATATTCAGACTATTTCAAGAGTGTCAGGAAGTTATGATCTGACTGATTATGATGATCCGGCTGTTTCATTTGACCAAGCTCCAAAGATGGAGAATACCTATAGAATTAAATTGTCATATGATAAGTTGGATAACATGGCCATGGACAATATTCGTTATAGCTTACCTCTTGCTGGTGGAGGAGGAGAGGAAACAATAGCAAATATAAATACCATCTCGGCTTATGATCCAGATGCCTATGCTCCAGCTGATGGTGAAGTGAATTTTATATATGAAACTGGAGAACTTATATTAAGTAAAAGTGTTTATGAAGATTTAAGATTGGCAGATAATATAGAATTATCTTATACCAAGTCTAGTTTTGAAAAGGGTGAGTTAAAGCCTGAACATTATTTTGATTGTGTTATGACAGATGTTAGTAAACCAGAACTAGATCCAGTTACATTTACCAAAGAAAAACAAGATATTGAGTATGAAATTAACTACAATCAAAAACTTAAAATTAACACTGAGGCTTCTGATACCATCTCACACAAGATAGGTAGAGACATTGATGATATCTTGCAATGTGTGGATGATGTAATCGTGGCTGAAAACAAGGTGAAAGAGATAGAGAGGCGTCTTGAAGATACTAACCTTACCAATGAGCAAGCTAGTCGTTATGAGAAGATGCTTGAACAACTAGAAACAGAGCTTGCCCTAAAGAAAGAAGTTATGCAGAATGCATTTTCCAGGGGAATAACTAGTTCCAATGAGGAACAAGATAAAGTAAATGTAGCAGTGGCTGACCTAGGTAGTAGACAGGTAAGATTAAGGCTAACTGAGAATAGACTTTCAAGCCAGAAGTCTGACTTTACAGAATTACTTTCTAAGAATGAAGATGCTGATATAGTAGACACTATAATTAACTTTAATGCAGCCCATATGATATATAATGCATCACTAATGGCCTCTTCAAAAGTCTTACAAAATTCATTGTTGGATTTTTTATAGAGTAAAGAGTTAAATAGTTGATAATATTAAGGCAATCAGGAAAGGGGAAATATATGTTAATAAACACAAGACATTTTGGAGAGATAGAATTAGATGATGATAAAATCATCTATTTTGAGAATGGAATACTGGGATTTGAAAATAATAAAAAATATACAATTCTCTATGATAATGAGGAAGGAGAAAGGCCTGATATAACATGGTTACAAAGTATTGATGAGCCATCTCTTGCTATTCCCATTATAAGCCCATTNCTTATTATGCCTGATTATAATCCAACTGTTGAGGATGAGCTCTTAAAACATATTGGGGATGTTACTCCAGATAACTTGGTAGTGTTAGTATCCTTAACCATACCAAGTGATATAAAAAAGATTTCGGCCAACTTAAAGGCACCCTTCGTTATAAATGCTGATACAAAAAAGGGATGNCAGATTATTGTAGAAGAATCTAAATATGAAGTAAAACANTTATTCTATGAACAATTACAGGCTATAAAAGCCAAAAAGGAGGGCGGAGTATGTTAGCCCTATCAAGAAAAGTAAATGAATCAATAATNATTGGTAATGATATTGAGATAACCATACTAGAANTAAAAGGTGACCAGATAAAAATNGGTATAAATGCTCCTAAATCCGTACCAATATATCGCAAGGAGCTTTATTTGCAGATACAAGAATCTAATAAAGAGGCTGCATCCTCAGAAATAAGTAAAGAAAACCTAAAAAACCTATTTAATTAGAAAACTTTCCAATGAAATGTAAAGGGTATATAAAGTATTTAACTGATTATGCCGATATACTTAAAAAGATAAAAGCCNTTCTTATGTAGTCAAGGATGATGGTAGAGGGGCNTNTNAGAAATGTTAGCACACGGAGGTGTATAAAATGGCTTTAGAAATAACAAAAGCATCAGCATATCAAAGTAATATCACCACACAAGCTAGTGTTAGTGATGCTACAAATGTGAAATTAGATGCAGGAAATGATTTTATAAGGAATACTAAGTCGACAGGCCAACATGATAATGATAAGAATGAAGCTTTAGTTAGTGATGAGCATATTAAGTCTGAAATTTCAAAGGCAAATAGCAGGCTAAAAACCCATAACACTAAATGTGAGTTTGGTTATCATGAAGGAACAAACAGAGTTACTATAAAAGTATTGGATAAAGACACATCAGAAGTTCTTCGTGAGATACCTCCTGAAAAGACTTTGGAGATGATTCAGAAGATGTGGGAATTGGCTGGAATTCTGATTGATGAGAGAAGATAGGAGGGACTTTTATGGCTATGAGATTATCAGGACTTGTATCTGGTATGGATACAGAATCTATCATAAGGGAACTTATGAATGCTGAAAGGTTAAAAACCAGAAAAGTAGAGAATAAGATAACTACAACTGAATGGAAACAAGAGAAGTGGTCTGCTCTTAATTCGAAGATATATTCATTCTATACTGATCAATTGTCAAAACTGCGAATGGCAGGTAGCTTTTCTGTTAAGAAGGCATCTTCCTCAAATGAAAATAAGGTAGAGGTTACTGCTGGGACCAATGCTCCAGAAGGAACTCATCTTATAAAAGTAGAGCGGTTGGCAAGCTCCCAGTTTGTAACTGGCAATAAAATTGGCGAGAATGTTAATTCTAAGACTAGGTTGGTAGATTTAAATTTTAATGCCAGTGAAGGAACATCCATAAAGATAAAAGCTGGGGAAAAAGAAGTTACCCTGGATGTTAGAGAAAATACAACCATAGGGGACTTTGTTAATGCATTAAAAAGTGCTGGACTAAATGCTAGCTATGATACAGGACAACAGCGTTTCTTCATAAGCTCTAAGACTAGTGGTGAAGATAGTGCATTTGAGATTACTACTTCATCATCATTGCAAGGGCAAAAGAAGAGTGAAATCCAAAACTTTTTGGGATATGATTCATTAAGTAGTACTAATAAAAGTAAGGTAAATAATTATCTTACAGAGTATCTGAAAAAGACAGATGAAAATGATAAAAAAGAAATTGCATCTAAGCTTACAGAAACCTCATACCAAAACATTAAGACTAAGGCTATAGATGAGTATATAACAAATAAAAGAGAAAGCCTTGAAGCAGGTCTTGAAGAAGGGGAAACTCTTGATGACGAGGTATTAAAATCAATAAAAGATGAAGCTGAAGATAAGTTTGAAGCTGAGTTTCAGGCTTGGAAGAATGGAGAAGCAGAGGATGGTAATGTGTTTTTAGCAGCAGAGCAAGAATTATTTACCGAACTTGAGCTATATTATAGTGCAAGTAATAATCAGACTACCCAGAGTGGAAGCCTTGCTGATCTTGGCCTTGGAGAAATTAAAAAAAATGCAGCTGGAAAAGTAGAGATGGATGGTAGTACTGACCTGGTTGTGCAGGCAGCAGATGCTAAAATAGTATATAATGGTGCAGAACTGACTGGTTCATCGAATAACTTTTCTGCTAATGGACTTACNTTTACCTTAAAGGGTGTAACTGGTGATGATGAAGTTATAAGNATGTCTGTATCCAATAATGCAGAAGCTGTATATGACATGGTTAAGGATTTTGTTAATGCTTACAATGAACTTCTTCTAGATATGAATGAAGCGTATAATGCGGCTTCGTCTCGGGGATACGATCCACTTACCGATGAGGAAAGAGATGCAATGACAGATGACCAGATTGATAAGTGGGAAACTAAGATAAAGGATTCTTTGCTTAGAAGAGATAATACCTTGGGTAATTTAATAAGTTCATTTAGGACTGCTCTAAGTGGAAGCGTAAATGTTGATGGTAAAAGCTACTCTCTTGGAAGCTTTGGTATAGCATCCAAGGACTATACTGAAAAAGGAGCCTTACATATTGACGGTGATGAAGATGATAGCTTAACATCAGGTCTAACTAACAAACTTATGGAAGCTTTAAATAGTAACCCGGAGAGTGTTATGACTGTTATGAACAAGCTTGCTGATAATCTATATGGATCCTTGATGGATAAGATGAAGACAAGTTCACTTAGCAGTGCCTTAACAGTATATAATGATAAGGAGATGTCTAAGACACTTACCAATTATAAAGATGATTTAAAGGCTTTAGAGAAAAAATTGACAGCCATTGAGGATAGATATTATAAACAGTTTGCCGCTATGGAAACTGCTATGGCAAAGTTGAACTCACAAAGTTCAGCATTGGCATCTATGCTTGGAATGAATGTTCAGGGATAAGTTAAAACAGGAGGTATATATGGCTTTAAATGCTGCGGCGGTATATAAGAACAATAAAATAAATACAGCGACTCCAGCAGAGTTGACTTTAATGTTATATGAAGGTGCAATTAAATTCTGTAACATAGCCTTAATGGCAATGGAAAAGAATGATATAATAAAGGCCAATAAAAACATCATAAAGGCCGAAAGAATTATATCAGAATTAAGATATACATTGGATTTTAACTATCCAGTTGCAAATCAATTTGAAGTTATTTATGATTACATATATAGAAGGCTGATAGATGCTAATATCAAGAAGGATCCTGAAATCCTTGAAGAAGCACTGGGATATATAAGAGAGATGAGAGACACCTGGAAGGATGTAATGAAACAGGCAAGATAGCATCTAAAAAGCAGTGTCTGTATGCAAAAGGAGCATGGGATGGATTTAAACAATAATTATAAGAGAACTTATATTCAACTGCTTATTGATTCACTTGAAGAAAAACAAAATGTATTAGACAAGCTAATGAAAATTACAAGACAGCAGCAGGATATGATTGATTCGGATAGTTTTAACGAAGATGATTTCATGCAGACAATTTCCTTAAAGGAAGAGCATATTAACAAGCTTTCAGAGCTGGATCAAGGTTTTGAGATGGTGTATGATCGCATAAGGGAAGAACTTAATGACAATCATAAAAAATACGCACCAGAGATCATGTCCTTAAAGGAACTTGTAACTAAGGTTACAGAGCAAAGTGTAAAATTACAGGCACTTGAACAAAGTAATAAGCCAAAACTGGAAGCGCTTTTAACCAGAAAACGAAAGCACATAAAGAATGCTAGACTCAGTAATGAGACAGTGGCAAATTATTACAAGAATATGTCAGGTGCTAAAGAATCCAGGTCTTACTTCTACGACAAAAAGAATTAAAATTTTTAAAAATGGGTATAAAGTTTTATAAAACTATACCGATATATATTATAAGTAAGAGATAATCTTACGACAATCATTCCTGATTGGAGCGTACGGCCAAGAAGGGGTAAAATAATATTGTAGCAAGGATGCTACTAAAAACATTTCAAGGAGGAATAACATATGATTATTCAACATAATATGGCGGCTGCCAACACAAACAGACAGTTAGGTATAACAACTGGAAATATTGCAAAAGCTACTGAGAAATTATCATCAGGTTATAAGATTAACCGTGCAGGTGATAACGCTGCAGGACTTACAATTTCTGAGAAGATGCGTGGACAAATCAGAGGTCTTGAGCAGGCTTCAACAAATGCTCAGGATGGTATCTCTTTAATCCAGACAGCAGAAGGTGCTCTTAATGAGACACAGTCCATTCTTCAGAGAATGAGAGAACTTGCTGTTCAGGCTTCTAACGATACTAACGTATCCGCAGACCGTGATGCGATTAAAAAAGAATTAGATGCATTATCTTCAGAAGTAGATCGTATTGCTAAAGAAACTGAGTTCAATACCATGAAATTATTAAGTGGTTCTATGTCTGGTAAGAAGTTACAGGTAGGAGCTAATAAGGGACAGGTTATCTCCTTTACTATTAGTTCTATGACAGCATCTGCTATAGGAGTAGCTACTGATAAACTTATGGTTAGTACTCATGATGCTGCTACATCAACTATTGCAACAATTCAAGCAGCACTTGATAAGGTTTCAACTCAGAGATCATCACTTGGTGCTCTTCAGAACAGATTAGAGCATACTATTGCAAATGCTGATAATACTGCTGAAAACTTACAGGCTGCAGAATCTCGTATCCGTGACGTTGATATGGCTAAAGAGATGGTTACCTTTGCTAAGGATTCTATCCTTCAACAAGCTGCACAATCTATGCTTGCTCAGGCTAATCAGCAGACACAGGGAGTACTTGCATTATTACAGTAATCATTAAGAACTTAAAAGGACTGACGGAAAGTCAGTCCTTTTTCTTCAAAAAGATAGGAGATAGTAATGGGTATAGTAGTAAGTAAAATAGATGAAGCAATTGGTTTAATTGATATTAATGCAGATTTGTTTTATCAAAATAAGATAGATGAAGGATATAGGCAATTAGATAATACATTGGTTAAGATTAGTGAAGCTATAGAAGAAGTAATTAAGTATCAAGACCAAAGTGGCCAAGATATTCAAGGTGAAAAAGTTGTGGGAATATTAACAGAAGCTATGAAGGCTTTAGAGATGAAAGATACTTCCCTTCTGGCTGATATACTTCAGTATGAGTTAAAAGAAATATTTGAAGAAGTAAGAAGTGAATTGTTATAATTGGTGTAGAAGATAATTGAGGTATAATTAAGCTTGCTAGGAGTAGTTAGTGTATGGATTATTATAATAAAAATATGGCATCTATAAAAGAGCATATGCCAAATTTGTTAAAGGCAATAGAAGATAAAAAGATAACTTCCAGCAATAAGTTGGAAGAGATCCTTTCTATTACCACTAAAGATGAAAACAAAGCAATTATTTTAAAATATAAATCAAAAGAATTTAGGCTAAATAGCAGCTATAGACCCATAGAAGAAGCTAAACGATGGGCAAAGGCTTATGAGATTACAAATATTAATACAGTTATCAATATGTTTGGTTTGGGTAATGGGGTGTTTGCACGGGCTCTTATAGATAAGATGGATGATTCATCTTATTTGCTAATATATGAGCCTTCTTATGATGTTTTGGATCATACATTAAGGAATTATGATATTACAGATATTATTACCAATGAAAAGGTAATATTTTTTATAGAGGGTTTCAATGATGAGGATTTTCGTAGGGTTTCTAATTCGGTTACCAGTATCACGAATCTAAACTCTCAAATTCAATGTGTTCATCCAAAATATGATGAGATATTCGCAGAAAGTGCAGTAAAATTCTATAAGGCTCTAAAAGACAGTTATACAAGTGAAGTGATTAATACTAATACAATAGTGAAATTAGGTCGTAGAAATATAGATAATATATTTAATAACTTAACCTATCTTAGGGAAAATAGCTCTATAATTGAATTAAAGGAGATTATTCCGGAAAATATTCCTGCAATTATTGTAGCAGCTGGTCCATCTGTAGAAGAAAGTATAGAAGAGTTGAAAAGAGCTAAGGGAAGGGCTGTAATATTTGCTGTTGATAGTATTTTGAATTTTTTATTAGATTCAGGAGTTGAGCCAGATTTTGTACTTTGTATAGACCCAAATAAAAGTAAACGTCATTTTACTAGAGAGACCCCTATTACTATTCCCCTAATTACTTATTTTGAATCGAATTATGACATTCTATCTATTCATAAAGGAAAAAAGATCTTTTGTTCCCAGAATAAATTTATTGAAGAGCTATACAAGAATGCTGGGAAAACTAATCCTTATGTTCAGCCCAGTGGCTC
>JGI24708J26588_10002315_pt1 | contig 14468 bp, 14 predicted proteins | sample BioPla1DNA2_FD_26588 | JGI IMG/M metagenome (IMG submission 26588) | reverse complement strand
ATAATGATAGGTATGATATTGAAGTTTTAGAAATAAAAGAAAAAGTTAATATAGAAAATCTATCAACCTTCAAATATTACAATAGTTTAAATGAAAACTTTATTAAATTTAAAAACAAATGGTTATACCATGCAATGGGAGGAAAAAATTATGGATTTAGCTAAAAAAATAAGAGTGGTACAAGATTTTCCTAAAAAAGGAATAAGTTTTAAAGATATTACTACTTTATTACAAGATGCAGAAGCTTTTAGATATATGGTAGATATGTTTGCAGAGGAACTAAAGGATCTAAGAATAGATATTATAATTGGACCAGAATCTAGGGGCTTTTTAATGGGAGCTCCCGTTGCATATAAGATTGGTGCAGGATTTGTACCAGTAAGGAAGAGAGGAAAATTACCTGCAGAAAAATTACAGCATGAATACCAGTTGGAATATGGTTATGATGTTTTGGAAATACATAAGGATGCCATTAAGCCTGGGCAAAGGGTAGCTATTTTAGATGACTTATTAGCAACTGGAGGAACAGTAACCGCTACTACAAAATTAGTAGAGGAATTGGGGGGAGAAGTTGTATCTATTCTTTTTCTAATTGAACTTACTTTTCTAAAGGGTAGGAAAGCCTTAGAAAAATATAATTTAAAAACATTAATATCCTATGACGAATAGAACTGATTAGGATTAATTTATAAAATTAGATTTATCAAATATATAGGGAATATCTAAAATATCATATTTAAAGGGTATAAAACTCTATTTAATAATTTTAATGTTGCCAAAGAGGGTGATATAATTATGTTGGAAAAATTAATAGCGATGATTACTGAATATAACCCTCAATGTGATGTTGAGCTTATAAGGAAAGCCTATAACTTTTCAGAAGCTGCACACGAAGGGCAATTTAGAAAATCAGGTGAAAAATATTTTATTCATCCTATAGAGGTGGCTAAAATATTAGCAGAGTTAGAAATGGATGGCACAACTATTATTGCGGGTTTACTTCATGATGTTATTGAGGATACTAATAATGATTATAATACAATAGTAAGGGAGTTTGGTGAGGAAATAGCAGAGTTAGTGGACGGTGTAACCAAGCTAACACGACTTTCTTTTGAAAGTAAAGAAGAAAGACAAGCTGAAAACCTAAGAAAAATGTTTATTGCAATGGCTAAAGATATTAGAGTGATCCTTATTAAATTAGCCGATAGATTACACAATATGAGGACATTAAAATATCAAACAGACGAAAAGAAAAAAGAGAAAGCCGTAGAAACATTAGAAATTTTTGCTCCCATTGCCCATCGGCTAGGAATTTCTAGGATAAAATGGGAGCTAGAGGATTTGTGTTTGAGATATATTGACACTGAAGGATATTATGATTTAGTAGAAAAAGTAGCAAAGAAACGTAAAAACAGAGAAGAATTTATTAACGAAGTAATTAGATTATTAAAAGATAAATTGGAAAAGCTTGATATTCAAAATGAAATTTCAGGAAGACCTAAACACTTTTATAGTATTTATAGGAAAATGACTTACCAAAACAAATCCTTTGATGAAATATTTGATTTTCTTGCCGTTAGAATAATAGTAGATAATGTAAAGGATTGTTACGGTGCATTAGGTGTTGTCCATACAATGTGGAAACCCATCCCTGGCAGATTCAAAGATTATATAGCAATGCCCAAGCCTAATATGTACCAATCTTTGCATACCACTGTCATAGGGCCCCAGGGTGAACCTTTTGAAATTCAAATTAGAACTTGGGAAATGCATCAGATTGCCGAATATGGTATTGCAGCTCACTGGAAGTATAAAGAAAACAAAATAGCTGATAGTAAAATAGAAATAGATGACAAATTAGCTTGGCTTAGACAAATGTTAGAATGGGAAAAAGAAACAAAAGATCCAAAGGAGTTTATGGAATCTTTAAAGATTGACCTTTTTACAAACGAGGTTTTTGTTTTTACTCCTAAAGGCAAAGTTATTAATTTGCCTGCCGGTTCTACACCAATAGACTTTGCCTATAAAATCCATTCAGATATAGGAAATAAATGCGTTGGTGCAAAAGTCGATGGACGCATTGTACCAATAGACTATACATTAAAAAACGGAAATATAATAGAGATTTTAACATCCGGTCATAGTAATGGGCCTAGCAGAGATTGGCTAAAGATTGTAAAAAGTTCTCAGGCCAAAAGCAAAATCAAACAATGGTTTAAGAAAGAACGAAGAGAAGAAAATATTACCAGAGGCAGGGAATTATTAGAAAAAGAGGTTAAACGTCAGGGCTTAAATCCTATAGTAGTATTACAGACAAAATTATTAAATAATATTGCAAAAAAACTAAGTTTAAATACCGAGGATGATTTATATGCTGTATTAGGTTATGGTGGCATAACCTTTGCACAAATTATACCTAAAATAAGGGAATATGTAAGGAAGGAAAACTTACAACCTATAGAACTAGAGGGAAAAGAAGTTACTATTCCTAAAAAACCTATTGAAAATAAGAAGAAAAAGAATAAGGTAAACCAAGGCGTTAGGGTAAAAGGTATAGATAATATTATGGTACGTTTTGCTAGATGTTGCAATCCTGTACCTGGGGATGCAATTATTGGATATATTACTAGGGGAAGAGGTGTATCCATACACAGAGAAGATTGCCATAATATGTCAGAGAATACGGAAACTACAGAAAGATTCATAGAGGTGGAATGGGATAATAGCAATAATATTTCCTTCCAAGTGGAGATTCAGGTAAAAGCCACAGATCGTAAAGGCTTATTATCTGAGTTAACATACGTTTTATCTGAGGCTAAGATTAGGGTAGAAGCATTAAATGCTAGAACTAATAAAGAAAGGATGGCTGTCCTAAACCTAATATTAGAAGTAGATAGTATTGAAGATTTGGAAAAACTAATGGAAAAACTAAAGAACATTAAGGGAGTTTTAGATGTATTTAGGGTAATCACTTAATACAGGAGGAAAAAATGAGAGCAGTTGTACAAAGAGTTAGTAAGGCTCATGTAGAGGTAGATAATAAAATAGTAGGGAAAATAGATAAAGGTCTATTAGTATATCTGGGTATTGCAGATGATGATACAAAAGAAGATATAAAATATATGGTGGACAAAATCAGTAACTTAAGGATTTTTCAAGATCAAGAGGATAAAATGAATTTATCTATAAAGGATATTGGAGGGAAATTATTAATAATATCTCAGTTCACCCTTATGGGAGACTGTAGAAAAGGCAGAAGACCTAGTTTTATAATGGCAGCCAAACCAGATAAAGCCAGTTTATTATATGAAGAATTTATAGAATCCTGTAAAAAAACAGGGTTAGAAGTGGAATCTGGTGTTTTCCAAGCTCACATGACGGTGGACTATATTAATGATGGACCTGTTACTATATTGTTAGATAGTGAAAAGATTTTTTAGGGGAGGCAAATCATGATTTTAGAGAAACTGGAATTAGGTACTTTGGGAGCAAATTGTTATATTATAGGAGATCAAAAAACACGTGAAGCAGCAGTAATAGATCCTGGTGGAAATCCTGAAATAATAATGAAGGTTTTAGAAGACAAAAAATTGCAGCTAAAATATATATTATTGACCCATGGACATGGAGATCATATTGGTGGAGCTAAAGCATTAAATGAGATGACCAATGGACTCGTATTTGTTCATAAAAAGGATTTACCTTTATTGCAGGACAAAAATAAAAATTACTCCGTTATCATGGGTGGTCAACCTATAGAGATGGATACAGATAATTTTTTTGACGATGGTGATATACTTAAACTGGGGGATTTTGATTTGAAGATAATCCATACTCCAGGACATACCCAGGGAGGGGTTTGTATTTATGTAGATAATCTATTATTTAGTGGAGATACTTTATTTGCCAATTCCATAGGTAGGACGGATCTTGATGGAGGTAACTATGATGAAATTATTCATTCCATTAATACAAAGCTAATGAATCTACCACAAGATATTACAGTTTTCCCTGGACATGGACCTAAAACTCAAATAGGTATAGAAAAAATGACAAATCCTTATGTAAGATAGTCAAAGGAACAATATCAATATTTTAAGGTAAGTAGAGGTTAAATATAATGGTAAAAGTATTTTTAGCAGGCCATAATTATGAATATGAAATTAAAGAGCTATTAAAATTATTTTATTCTATTGAAGATATATGTTTTATTCATAATACAAGTGATTCTATGGATATATTAAAAAAACAATACACGGAAGATATTATTGTTAATAATTTAATGATAAAAGATGATATCATAACTATATCCACAGGGGTAAACCTTAATGGTAACATAAAAAATACAACAGATACTATTCCTGTAGATGATAAGGATAATAATATCAACAAAAAAATAAAAACATTAATTAAAAGTAGCATATTTAAATTATTACAGGAAGAAAAAAACAAATATGTACCTTGGGGTATTTTGACTGGAATACGTCCTGTAAAAATAGTTCATGAACTTATGGAAAAAGATATAGGAGATACGGAAATTATCCATCAATTAATGTTTGAAAAGTTTGTTACAAAGGAAAAAGCATTATTATTATTGGAAGTAGCTAAAAGGGAAAGACATTATATTTATCCCATAGATGAAAAAAAGGTTAGCTTATATATAAGCATACCATTTTGTCCTACAAGGTGTATATATTGTTCATTTCCTTCAAATCCCATTGATAAATACAGTAGTTATATAAATGACTATTTAACAGCATTATGTATGGAGATAAAAGGGACTGGCAAGTTATTAAGAGAGAAGAATAAAGAAATTGAGAGCATTTATATTGGTGGAGGTACTCCCACAACATTAAACATAGATGAATTCGATATATTATTTAATACAATTTTCAATTCATTTGATATATCTTCTGTCAAAGAATTTACAGTAGAAGCTGGACGACCTGATACTATAAATATGGATAAATTAAGGTATTTAAAGAAAATGGGTATTACCAGGATTAGTATTAATCCCCAAAGTATGAATGATTCTACATTAGAAAGNATTGGTAGAAATCATTCAGTACAAGATATAATGGATGCTTATAAAATAGCTCAAGAAGTTGGATTTAAAAATATAAATATGGATCTTATTTTAGGCTTACCAGGTGAAGATGTGGATATGGTTACACATACAATGGAAGAAATTAAAAAATTATCTCCTAATAATTTAACTGTGCATACCCTAGCTATTAAAAGATCTTCACAGTTAAAAAAAGAAGGATCTATTAATCATGATCCTAATTTAGAAATTGTTAAGATGTTAGAAGTTAGTAATAAATACAGCAGGGCAATGGGCTTACAGCCATATTATATGTATAGACAAAAACATATGGTGGGTAATTTAGAGAATATAGGCTATTGTTTACCAGGTCATGAGTGTATATACAACATACAAATCATGGCAGAAAGACAAAGTATTATAGCTATGGGTGCAGGTGCAGTATCAAAAATTGTATTTCCTAAGGAAAACAGACTCGAAAGGGTGCCTAATGTTAAAAATTTAGAGCAATATATAGAACGTGCTGATGAAATGGTAGAAAGAAAAAGAAATCAACTATTATAAAAATATACCTATTAATTTAAGATATAGTATAAATAAACTTTATTAAACTTTAAAGCAATATAATGATGTACTTAGTTAAGGAATAGTACAAATAAATAATTGGACAAGGAGCGGGAAAAATGGCAACAAATTTATTAAAGCGAACACATATGTGTGGCACCCTAGATTCCCATAACATAGGCGAAGAAATAATATTAAATGGTTGGATACAAAAACGTCGNGATTTAGGAGGACTTATTTTTGTAGATCTTAGNGATAGAAGTGGAGTAGTTCAGATAGTATTCGACAAAGATGTTTCCTTGGATGCTTTTGAAAAAGCTGAAGGATTAGGATCAGAATATGTAATAGCTGTAAAGGGAAAGGTATATAAAAGACAATCAATAAACCCTAATATGCCTACAGGTGAGATAGAGATATTTGCTAGAGAATTACAAATATTAAATACTGCAGAAACACCACCTATATATATTAAGGATGATGATGATGTTTCAGAAAACCTAAGATTAAAATATCGTTATTTAGACTTAAGAAAACCTTCTATGCAAAAAAACCTGATTTTTAGATCTAAAGTGGCTAATATTATTAGAAACTTTTTATCAGATGAAGGTTTTATCGAGGTAGAAACACCTATGCTGACAAAGACTACACCAGAAGGTGCTAGGGACTATCTAGTTCCTAGTAGAGTTAATCCGGGTAAATTTTATGCCCTACCTCAATCACCACAGCTTTTTAAACAATTACTAATGGCTTCTGGTATGGATAGGTATTTTCAAATTGTAAAATGTTTTAGGGATGAGGATTTAAGAGCTGATAGACAGCCAGAATTTACGCAGGTAGACTGCGAAATGTCCTTTGTGGACATAGAGGATATATTAAAAATTAATGAAAAACTTATGCAAAGAATTTTCAAAGAAACACTGAACATAGATATACAACTACCTATAGAAAGAATAACTTTTGATGAAGCTATGGAACGTTATGGTTCAGACAAGCCTGATACACGCTTTGGCTTTGAAATAGTGGATATATCCGAAATTGTGGAAAACTCAGGTTTCAAAGTTTTTACAACAACTATTGAAAATGAAGGTTTTGTAAAAGCTATTAATATTGAAGGATACCAAGATAAGTTTAGCAGGAAAGATATAACGGTTCTAGAAGGAATTGCAAAGACATATGGAGCAAAGGGATTGGCATGGATAAAAGTTACTCAAGATGGGATCACATCTCCTATAGCTAAGTTTCTTACTCAAGAAGAATTAGATAAGATACTAGAGAAAACCAAAGCCAAAGAAGGTGATTTATTACTATTTGTTGCAGATAAATATGAAGTGGTTTGTGATGCTTTAGGACATCTTAGGTTAGAAGCAGCAAAAAAACTTAATCTATTAAAAAATGATAATTATAAGTTATTATGGGTAACAGAGTTTCCATTACTAGAGTATGATGAGGAAGAAAACAGATATGTAGCAAAACACCATCCTTTTACCTCTCCTATGGATGAAGATATAGCACTATTGGATACAGCACCGGAAAAGGTAAGAGCCAAGGCATATGATATGGTTCTTAATGGAAATGAAATTGGTGGCGGAAGTATCAGAATATTTTCATCACAATTACAACAAAAAATGTTTGAGGTTTTAGGTTTTAGCCATGAAGAATCCTGGGAAAAATTTGGGTTTTTATTAGAAGCATTCAAATATGGTACACCACCTCATGGAGGTATTGCCTATGGATTAGATCGCTTAGTAATGCTCTTAGCTGGAGAGGAAAACATAAGACAGGTTATTGCATTCCCTAAAACCCAAAATGCAACTTGTCCTTTAACAAATGCACCTTCTGTGGCCAATGAGAAACAACTAAAGGAATTGCATATAAAAACTAAAATTCAAACTGAAGACTAATTTAAGTAATATCCTAATAGGGTAGAAACACACTTGCTATAATAACTACTAATGTAAAGGAATTGTAATATACCTCCTATTATGTTATAATAATTATAAATACCTGCTGTGTACGTGAATTCGGTTATGTTTTGAGCCAACACAATTACATTGGGAATTCAAAGTCTATTTGTGGATTAAATGCCTTGAAGTTTATAAGGACTTATGATATAAATAGCAGAATACCCACCTGCAAGCGCAGGTTTCAAAACGGTCGAATCACGGCATGGTGGGTATATAATGTATTAAATTCAGATGAATAACATTCAACTCCTAATGAAGGTCAAAATTAGGTTTTTTTTATTTCAAAAGGAAATTATATAAAATAATATATAGCCAATATACTATAGTGTGTAGTTTATATTAAACACATTTTTATTGTGAACGAGGAGGAATAAGATGGAGCCACACTCATTTTCNAGATCAGAATTACTAATTGGTTCTGAGAGTTTAAATAAATTAAAACAAAGTCATGTAGCTGTATTTGGTGTAGGAGGCGTAGGAACTTTTGCCGTTGAGGCATTGACAAGAACAGGTGTAGGGAAATTTACATTAATAGATAATGATCATATATGTNTTACTAATGTGAANAGACAAATNCATGCAACTATGTCAACCATTGGTAGATCAAAAGTTGAGGTAATGAAGGAAAGGATTCTAGATATTAACCCTAGAGCGGATGTAGCTATTTTCAAAGAATTATATACTTCTGTAAGTTCACCAAGATTATTGACACAGAAATATGATTATGTAATTGATGCAATTGATATGATTACAGCAAAAATTGACTTAATTGTAAAATGCAAAGAAAATAATATACCTATTATTAGTAGTATGGGTGCAGGTAACAAATTAGACCCTACAAGATTTGAGGTTTCAGATATATATGATACCTCTATATGCCCTTTGGCAAAGGTGATGCGTAAAGAGTTAAGAAAAAGGAATGTTAGTGATTTAAAAGTAGTTTATTCAAGAGAAACACCTGTAGCTCATTTTAAAACAGGTGATAGTTTAAGTAATGGTGATGCATATAAAAATGAAGACACTGTACTTTCTAGGAAGCAACTGGTACCTGGAAGCGTAGCTTTTGTTCCATCAGTTGTAGGATTAATAATAGCATCTGTGGTAGTTAAGGATTTAATTAATTGGGATGATAATATGTACAATTCATAAGGGGGGATTAAGTTGAAACAATGTGGTGTTGTAGTAGAAAACAAAATGACTACGGCAAAAGTCTTAATTCAACGACATTCTAGTTGTGGAAGTTGTAAAGGATGTAGACTAGGTAATGAAGATTTTGAATTAGAGGTGGAAGCTATTAATCAGGTAGAGGCCAAGGTAGGTCAGCGGGTGGAAGTAGTTATGGATGAGGAAAGTTTGCTACAAGCAGCATTTATTGCATATACTATACCCCTAATAGCTCTGCTATCAGGTATTATATTAGGTGGTAAGCTATTAACCTATTTTGATATAGTGGATTATCATGAAATATTTACGGCTATGATCGGATTTACTCTTATGGGCTTAACTTTTTTAATTATTAGAAAAAGGGAAAAAATTATAAAAACTAAGAAAAAATTTATGCCTGTTATTACGGCAATTACAAATGATATTGAGAAGATCTAAATATTTTAGACCTTCTTTTTTTCTTTTCTATAGGAATTTAGGGATAAAACTACGGTCAATGCCCCTGCTATAGAAATAGCAATTAATAAGGATTCACTACCATATTTGATGGCCAGGTCATAATCTTTTTCTAATATAGAAAGAACAGTATAATATAATCCAAACCCAGGAACCAAGGGCACAATGGCAGGTATTATAAAAATAGTTACTGGTTGTTTTTCACGTATAGCAAAAACCTCCCCCATTAATGCAATAATAAAGGAAGCAATAAAAGCGGAAATAACAACAGAATCACTATAATAATTCATAATTGAATAGATAGTCCATCCTAAAGCACCTCCAAATCCAGTTCTTAAAATGGAGTTTTTAGGCACATTAAAGAGGAAGGCAAAACCTATGGTACACATATAGGCATATATGAAATCATTTATATAATTCATATTAAATGACCTCCTGTAATGAATGTCCAGAGTTTTAATATAAAACCAACTCCAAAGGCTATAGAAGCTGCCACAATTAATGCCTCAGTAGCTTTTGCCAATCCTGAAACCAAATCTCCGGCGATTGAATCTCGAACTGCATTAGTTATAGCTACACCAGGTACCATGGTCATAATAGAACCTATGATTACCTTGTCAATATCAATTAAAGGATGTGACAATGAGAAGATAATGGCCATGATTCCAGCTATCATACCACCAGTGATATGAGTAAGAAAAGGTGGAAATTTAATACTTACTAAAATATTTAATGCATAGGTCAATAATATACCAGTTATAAAGGCACTAAAAAACTCTAATAGATTGCCACCAAATAATAATGCAAAAAACGAAGTTGATACTCCACCAAAGATTGCATGTATATAGTGAGGGTAGGGTAGTAATTCATCAATTTTTTGTAGCAGCTCCATACCTTCATTTAATCCAATATGACCATTTACAAAGTCCCTTGAAAAACTATTAACTTCTGCTACTTTGTTTAAATCAATTCCTCTTGATTTAATTCTTTTAATGTAGGATAAAACCTCATCTTTTTTTCTGTCATCAATTGACATAAATATACCTGTAGGTGTTACATAAACATCGGTGTAGTAAAATCCTTTAGATATACATAATCTTGTTATAGTATCTTCAACACGATAAGTTTCTGCACCATTTTTTAACATAATTTCTCCAGCATATAAAGCTAATAATAAAACTTCCTTTTTATTTACTTCTAACATTATCACACCTCCAAAACAATAACATTATATCAAATATATATAAAGAATCAATATTATTTAAAAAGGATAATAATAAATCCTTTATATAGTAATAAAAACATTTAATAAAAATACCTTTATATATGGAGGGGATAAAATTGGGTAAAAAGCTAGAAATACAATTGTCTAATACTCTTTATATAAAAATGAAGGAGGAAAGTAAAAATAAAAATATATCTCTAGAGGACTATATTTTAGAAGTTCTGACAAAAAACCAACAAAAAGATATTGAAATTAATAGACTTAAAGAAATAATTATCAATGATATGAGAAAAATGATTATAAAAATACAAGAAATGAACACAAATACTAAATATAATAGGAAAGAATTGAAGTTTATATCACTAAAAGACTATGATGGTCAAATACCAGAAGGGCTAAAAGAAAAAATTAACTTTTTTAAAAATATAGAATGTTTATATGAGAAATATTTTTTTATGATACTTAGACAAGGCAAGATTATAGGATCTGTTGGATTAAGTTTTCACGATGAGCCCTTACCTTATGGACAATATGCTTTTATATATTATTTAAACGTAGAAAAACCCTATTTCAATTTCAAACAGTTGAAGGAAGTTGTTTCTTTTCTACAATCCACAGCAAAAAAGAAGAATGTTTACAATATAGATATTATGTCAACTATATGCAAGTTAGAGAATGTAGAATTTAAAAAGTTAGGATTTATGAATTTATCAGATATAAATCATACAAGGGCAATAATTAAAGATAATATACAAGAAGATATGAAATTAAAATATACATGGGAATATATAAAAGTTGATATCCAGTATTTAAAAGACTTTTTAATAGTCAACCGGAAGTTTCCACTAAGTCAAGTATATAGATATTTATTAGGAAATATTAAGTCCATGGAATGTAATAAAATTATATACGGCAACAATATTGAGGCATATATTATACAGAAAAAAACAAAAGGAAATAGAGATAAACTACATTGTCCTATGATATTTTTAAAACCAATTATTTTATATGACAGGGAGGTACTAAAAGATATATATAGAATATTAATAAGTAATGTGAAATTTCATGGTATGGGTAATAGTATTGTAATTGATATACCCATAGAACTTGAAGATACTATAAAATCCTATATGGAATACAAAACAGTAAAAAGGATTATTTGGTATAGAAATACATTTTCATAAAATAACCCCTAAATTTTTTAGGGGTTATTTCGTAAAATCTAATTTATAATATGACAATTATTAATAGAAGAAGATAGAGCATTTGGACATATTGTTGATGGGATTGCAATTCATCCCTTAANGNTGTATTTTCATTTTCTAATTCATGAATTTTATTATTAAGGACATGGATTTGGTTTTTGTAGTCATTCATTTTATTTATTTTGTCTGTAATATCTTTTTCTATAATAGTTTCTGTTGCATTTAGCTGGTCTTTTGAACGCTCTATTTTAGCAGCTAATTGATTTTCCAGTAGTTGGATATCATCCTCATTTTTTTCAATAGTTGCCAATAGTTCTATATTATTATCCATAAGAGTTTGATTCTTTTCTTCCACAGTTTTTATTTCTAAGGAATCTGTAGTAGTATTATTCTCCTCGATTTCCTCTTCCCTAGGTATAAAATTATAATTTAAACTTTCATATTTCATCATTCCTATTCACCTCCAAGATCTAGATACCAATTTACAAAATATAAAATAAATCGTCCTTAAATATATGTATTTTAATATTCTAAATAGTTTTTAATAACAAGGAGTAAATTAATTAATGAATTCTATTAAAATATATGCAAATTCCAAATAAAAATTACATATTATTAGCACCTAAAGGTACATAGTAACATACCTTACAGTAAGGGGAGTAGATCTGAAACCATATCAATTTTGGTAAATAAAGATCAAAAGGAGTTGATTTTAGTGGAAAAAGATAAACAATTATCAGTGGAAGCAATGTCAATAGAAGAACCTTGCTGTGTTGCTAATACTGGATGTGTTTTTGAAGGAAATTTGAATGATGTTGTAGGTGAATGTATATTTGTAGATAAAGTTTATGATTCAGTAACATTTAATCTTCAAGGAATTCAGGCAGCATCAAGAGTACCTCTAGGAACATTGCCAGCAAGAAAATGTGGTCCAAATTCAAGAATTACAAAGATACTAGATATTCGCACCAAAAAATTCTTTAATCCTAATAATATTAATGATCCTAAAAATTTAAGCATTACACCTAAGACAACTTTATCAGGAGCACAATTTGTATTAGATGAAAAGGGTCATCCTGTTGTTGTTCCAGGACCTGCTGGATTATTACAGTATTTAATTTATACTGATACCACTGACTGTGATGAGGAAGGATTAGGTACACCAATTTTTGGCTCACAGGAAATTGCTATTACAGGTACAGTATTAGTAGAAATTGATGTAGAATTTATCAACGTTTTGGGTGAACCACAGGTAGCCACCTTAAGAGGAAGGGCCCCAATTAATCAAAGATTAACTAATTTNTTTGAATTATGNATGCCTTCAGTATTTGATTCAGCCTTTTTACCACAGTTTACAGAGTTTTGCAATNTATCCTTCATTACAAGATTAGCTACCCATAGTATAGCAAGGGATATTAATTTTAACCCATCAACTGGCGAAGTATTAGTAAATCTAATAATCGCATTATGTATTACCTGTGAAAAGAAAATTAAAGTTCCCGTACAATTATGTGTATTAAGTACTGGATTCTGTCAACAGGAACCAAGAGAAAGACCAATATGTGGTGAAGAATTCCCACCATTATTCCCACCACAAGTTAATGAACCTTTTGTTGAAGATCCTGATTGTTAATAGTTAAAACTTTTCATATTTGATATATTAAAAAAACTGATGTTTTATAACATCAGTTTTTTATGGCATTGGAAAAAATCCTAAAATAAACTATAATATATACAAAGGATGTATGAAGGGGTGAAATATATGAAAAAATTAGATTTTAGAAGTGATACAGTTACATTACCAACACAATATATGCTACAAAAAATGACAAAGACAGAATTGGGTGATGATGTATATGGAGATGATGCTACAGTAAATAAACTACAGAATTTAGCTGCTGAAATTATGGGGAAAGAAGCTGGATTATTTGTACCAACAGGCACAATGGGAAACCTATTGGCGGTTATGAGTCATACAAGGCCCGGTCAAGAAGCTATATTAGAAGAAGACTGTCACATTTATTTATATGAGGTGGCGGGTATGGCAAGAATAGCAGGAGTACAAGCTAAACCAATAAAAGGTACCAATGGTGAAATGAGAGCTGTAGATATAGAAAATGCTATTCGAAATGAAAATATCCATTTCCCCGAAACAGGACTAATATGTCTAGAAAATACTCATAATATGGCAGGAGGAATGGCTATTTCCTTAGATAATATGAAGGAAATCTATGATGTTGCTAAAAAAAATCATATACCCTTACATTTAGATGGGGCAAGGATATTTAATGCAGCTACATATTTAGGAGTAGATGTAAAGGAAATTGCACAGTATGCTGATTCAATAATGTTTTGTTTGTCAAAAGGTTTAGGTGCTCCTGTGGGAAGTATGTTAGTTGGTAGTAAAAGGTTTATAGATAACGCTAGAAAATATAGGAAGATGTTGGGTGGTGGGATGAGACAAGTTGGTGTTATTGCGGCTGCAGGAATTGTGGCATTGGAAGAAATGGTAGCAGGGTTAAAAAATGATCATGATAATGCACGATTATTAGCAGAAAAATTAAATGAGATAGGAGGTATATCTATTGATATAAATAAGGTACATACTAATATTATTAATGTAGACTTTTCAAATTTTGGATTAAATGCATCCCAGTTAATATCTAAATTTGCAGAAAAAGGTTTATTAGCAGGGCCTCGTAATGACAAAGCCGTACGATTTGTCACTCATAAAGATGTTACCAGAGAAGATGTATTTCAAGCAGTAAATATTATAAAAGAAATAATAGATTAGGGATGATCAATATATGGATTTATTTGACTTAATAAAGGAAAAAAAACTAGAG
>JGI24708J26588_10002314_pt1 | contig 14470 bp, 16 predicted proteins | sample BioPla1DNA2_FD_26588 | JGI IMG/M metagenome (IMG submission 26588) | reverse complement strand
TAACTAAAATTTATAATTCATTACATATTTCAGTACTTCTTGTTCACTAGCCACGCGACGATAGAGTTGAAATAGGATCTGATAACGACGATACATTGCCTTTTTCACAATAAGCTCAATTCTACTATCTTCCATATCAAATATTAACTCATCCATTTCCTTTTTAATTATATAAGATATTTCTTTGACTTCCTTTTCATTAATCAATAGTCCTAACATTGTTAACCCTCATTCCTAATTATAATTAGTCTTAAATGAAGTTAGATCCTTTAGATATTATTTTCCCATTTCGCTAGAAAACAAACACATATAATCAATAATATACACATAATTTTAAATTGGACATGCATAAGATAGAATAATCTTAAATTAAAGGAGTTAAGTATAATGTCTTTCTTTCTTACTGTGAAAATGAGTCAATTAAAGAAAGTATTCATAACATTCGTATTTAGCATTGTGGTTATCTCTCTCATTGTAACTGGATTAAACATTGACTTGGCCGTTTTCTCTTCAGTTGATAATCCAAGTGCGTTAATCAAAGGACGTGAAGACAAAAGTGAAATTAGTTTAACCTTCAACATTACTTGGGGTGATCAAATTTTAGAACCCATCCTCGATCTTCTTGAAAGTGAAGACGTCTCTGCTACGTTCTTTTTACTCGGAGAATGGGCTGAGCACCATCCTCATTTAGTTNATCTTATTGTTGATAAGGGGCATGAGATTGGGATGTTAGGTTATCGATATAAGAGTTATTTAAAGCAAGATATTAGCGATGTTCAAAAAGATCTATATAAGGCTCATGATACTTTCACTAAGTTGGGCTANCCTAATTTAACTTTACTTCGTACTCCAAGTGGACATTTCAATAAAGAAGTACTAAATACTGCGGTCAATCAAGGGTTTCAAGTTATTGATTGGCGAGTCGATACTCAAGATTGGAAGACACCAGGTGTAAATACGATTATCGAANCAGTTTTATCTAATACGAAGAATGGTGATGTCATTTTGATGCATGCTTCTGATTCTGCTACACAAACTAAAGACGCACTTGAAGTTATTCTCCCCAGCCTAAAGCAAAAAGGATTTTCTTTCATTACAATTACAGAACTAATTACACAAGCAGATATTGAAATTAATCCAGTTGAATAAGTTTACACATAATTATCCTTAAATCTTCTCATATTAATACTACTCACACTAATATGAGGGGATGTATAGCTAATGCAAAAAAAAATATTGATCATATTAATTCCTGTCATTTTATTTATAGTCGGTTGTAGTGGAGGTAGTAATCAATCACAAAGCCCAGATTATGAAGCAACAAAGAAAATGGTTACTGATATTGTAAAGTCAGAGGATGGTAAGAAAGCAATAGTAGAAATTCTTGCAGAGGAAACTACTCAACAACTTTACGTTATTCATGATGATACAGTTAACAAGGCGATACAGGAGGCATTAACCTCTGAAAAGGGGAAAGAGTTTTGGGCGAAAATGTTTACCGATCATGAATTTGTAAAAGCATTCTCAGAAAGTATGATTACTCAACAAGAAGATGTTTTTAAACGCTTAATGGCCGATTCTAGCTATCAAGAAAAGATGTTAGAGTTATTTGAGAACCCTGAGTTTGCTAAATTGATTCAAACACAATTAAAAAGTCAACAATTCAAAGGGCACCTTGAAGAAAGTATACAACAGACACTTGAGTCCCCATTATTTAAAGCTACTTTAACAGAAATAGTCATTCAGAATGCTAAGAAGATCGTAGGTGAGAATGAAGGGGGGAGTGAATCTGGCGAAAAAAGTGGAGGATCTAACGGTCAATCTGGTAACTAATAAAACCACCCCAAACAATGAAGTTAAAAGTTGGGGTGGTTTATTACATTAATAATGTTTAGTTATAAATTTAGCTACTTCTAAATATGTTTGCCCAATCGAATGCTCTGTTGAATAAATTGAGCTATCTTTTTCTGTTGGTTGTCCTAAAGGAATTTGCGCAATTAAAGGAGCATTTAACTCATGGGCTAGTGTCTCTCCGCCTCCCTGACCGAACAAATACTCCTTTTCTCCAGTCAATTGACTTTCAAAATATGACATATTTTCAATAACACCAATGATTTCGTGATTGGTGTTTATTGCCATTCTACCTGCTCTTGATGCAACAAAAGCAGCTGTTGAATGAGGTGTAGTTACGATAATCTCCTTTGAAGTCGGAATCATTTGATGAACTGATAGTGCCATATCTCCAGTTCCAGGAGGTAAATCTAATAACAGATAATCAAGATCTCCCCATTCAACTTCAACAAAAAAGCTTCGAAGCATTTTACCTAAACGAGGGCCTCTCCAAATGACAGGCTCGTTATCCTCGACGAAAAATCCCATCGACATTACTTGAACCCCGTTTGACTCAACAGGGATAATCTTATTTCCTTTTAACGTTGGACGATTTGTTATACCCATCATATTCGGAACACTAAAACCATAAATGTCAGCATCAACAATCCCTACTTTTTTACCTAAACGCGCTAAGGCTACAGCGATATTAACAGTGATGGTTGATTTCCCAACCCCTCCTTTACCACTAGCAACAGCAATAAAGCAAGGTTGGTTTGGACTATTTAATAATGATGGAATCTCACGAGTCTTTTCGTTTAATTTTTCTAGCTCTTTTTCTGTAAAAGCCTCAAATTGTATCTGAACAGATTCAATTCCCAATCGATTAAATTTAGCGGTAATTTCAGTTTCAATTTCTTGTTGTTCGGGTGTATTCAGTTTACCGATCGCTATTCTTAACCGAATTTGGTCAGAATCTTTTGATGCTTGAATCTCTCTAACACCATTCGTCTGAGCTAATGTTAGATTTAGCGTGCGGTCATTTACTGATTTAAGCAAAGCCATTACTTGCTGCTTGTTTAACACAGTCTTGCCACTCCTCTTAAACTTGATTACGGATAAGTATAGCATATTTGTAATAGCTATTATAAACATGAAGTTACTGGTCAGAAAAATATTCTAAAATACCTAAATATATACTAGCAGCCATTTCATCTTGATAGGCTGATTGTTTTAAAAGTTCTCTTTCTTCAGGATTAGATAAAAACCCAATTTCCACTAGAGAAGCTGGCCGATTGGCATGCTTTAAAACATAGACACCATTAATCGCCAACGCCTGACGATTTGTATTTTCTAAGTTAGTTCTTATTTGGCCTTGAATGGCTTCTGCTAATCTCTTTGATTCTGGGTGATTTGGGTGATAGAAGGTTTGAGCTCCTCTCCATTCAGACGATGGAATGGCGTTTAAGTGAATCGTAATAAATATATCAGGATCTTTTTCCTCCATAAATGCTACACGATTTTTAATATCCTCTACTTTTCGTTGAGATATACCTTTTGTTGAGTCATTAGCTAAATCATGATCTGATTCTCTCGTTAAAAATACTTGAGCTCCTGATTGTTGTAAATAAGTGCGTAGCTTTTGACTAACATTTAAAGCAATTTCCTTCTCTAAAGTTTGATCTGCACCAACTGCTCCACCATCCACACCACCATGACCCGGATCTAAAACTATTGTTTTATTTGTTAATGGGAGCGCGAAAGAATCAATTGAGTCTATAACTACCTTAATTGGTCCACTCATATAATAGAGGATTAGTAGAAATACTAGCAAACTGCTGATGCTTATAAAACGTCGTACCATTGGCCAGACCTCCAATCTTAGTTACTTTACTATATGGATAGGCTTGGACAATTAGAACGCAAGCTACAATTTTAATAAAAAAAGCCCATAATGGGCTTAATTTTCTAATATCTGTTGTACCCAAGTTTGGGCACTTTGATAGCAGATAAAGACACTTTCTTTATCTAATTTTAGTTTAACAATTAAACGGTCTAATTCAGACCAATTTACTTCTTCATATGCTACAACAAGCTGATAAATATCAGTTAATACTCCAGGTTGTTTTAGCAATGCCTGCTCTATTGCCACATCTAACGATAATGAATTTAACAACTTCTCCATCGACTGCGACAAAATAGCAGGTAGTTGAGAGAAATAGCCTACTAAAAATGCTTCTTGCTTTAAGTTTGGGGCAATTATCTCAGCGATAGCTTCTGCCATTTTAGCACGATAATAGGAGCTTTTAATTAAGGCACTTGTTCCCTGTGCTTCTGTACGTTGATAGTTTTCACGTAAAGCAAGAATATAAAGCCACTTTTTTATCTCTTCTTGTCCGAGAAGTACGACAGCTTGATGAATCGAATATATACGTGTAACCCGACGATAATAAGGTGAATTAATCAGTTTTAATAATTTATAAGATAAAGATAAATCCATTTGAATCAAGTCGGCAATCTTTTTCAAGTCAAAATCCTTACGGTCAATTTGTCTAATTAGTTTTAAATATGTGTAATAATAGCTTGGTATTTCAACAGACTGCATAACTTTAGGTCTCATGAAAAAGTAACCTTGAAAATAGTGATATCCATCTTTCAGCGCTTCCTTAAATACTTCCTCAGTTTCTATTTTTTCTGCAAGAAGCCGGATATGTGGATATTTCTTTCGAATACTCTCTGCTAATCTTTGTCTAACGAATTTTGATTGACATTGCATAAAATCAACTTTAATAAAGGTTAAATAACGTACTAAATCCGCTTCATCCCATGCTCGATAAGTTCCAAAGGTAACATCATCTAACGCTAGGCGATAGCCGTTTTGAGCGAGTTTTTAATCAAGTCTTTAATATCATCAGTTAATTCAACCGTTTCTAAAATTTCAATCACTAGATTGCTTGGATCAAATTGCTGGATAATGCCTTCCTTTAGCAAATTATCTGTGAAGTTAATGAAAACTGGATAGCCATCTGTTAATTGTTTTATCCCAATATTAAGAAAGGCATTTACCACCACATCAATCGTAGCAAAATCTCCGTCCAGCTGATCGATGGGCTCCGCGCCTCGGTAAAGCAATTCATATCCAAATAATTCTTTCTTCCGATTAAGAATAGGCTGCTTTGCAAGCATCACTATAGACATTTTCACACCGCCTATTATTCTGTATTCTCTTTCATCAATCGTTAGTTAATTATTCGTCAACTTTAATTCTTACTCTATGACTATAGCCTAAACTGTCACTAAATTATTATTTACTCTTATTATCAACTATAATTGCGAATAAGTAAACCTAATTATAGTAGAATACTAGCGATATTTGTAAAAAAACACCTTCTTTGTCATTTTTACAATATTGACAAAGAAGGTGTTTTTGTAGTTAGATTTTTTAATCGCCTTAGAAACTACATATTGCTCTTTAATCGCTTTAGTATCCGGTTATAGTCATCTAAATCTATACCAGGCGCAAATTGCTCTGGCAATTCTGGCAAGTCAGGTACTGGTGCACCCTCTGGCATACCATCGATAACCCTTAACGGTTCTCCAGTTTCAGGATTTAAACCTTTCCAAATTTGGTTAATGTCTCGATATTCGGGTTCTCCCCATGTATATAATACGTTATATAATCCTTGATCCATAAATTTCTTCGCATGATCAAATTTATTATTATCTAAACTTGGGACAGGCAACATCTTACCTACATCTACACCAGTAGCTACTTTAATTGCTTTTGCATAGGCAATAATATGAGTTCCACCTCTAACAAGTAAATATCCAATCATTTCTCTGGCAGTTGGATGTGTCGTCATTTCATAGACACGCATTTTGTGTGTTCTTGCACCAATTTCTAAGCAATAATTGGCTAATAGATCTTCAACAAGTACACCGGAATTATTGACATACTCCCCATTCCATGGTCTACCCATTCCATCTCCTGGGTAAGCTGTTTGTGGGGTAGTTGTGAAGTGTAATGAATATCGGGCATCTTTTCCATTTTGTAGTGGTGCGGTATCTGGATCACCAGGAACCGTATTTCCAATGGAAAGTAGGTTAATCGTATTTGCAACTAATTCCACATGGCCAAATTCCTCTGCTGTAATACTAGCAATTAAATCGTAAAATGGTTTGAACTTTTTCTTGGCACGGAAATTAAAAGATTGGAACATATAATTATTTAACGTAGACATTTCTCCAAATTTGCCACCCATTAATTCCTGAACTGCTGCTGCAGCATTCATATCACCGTGTTCGGATACGGAAGTTCAATCAAAATCCTATTCACACGCTTCATCATAAGCTTACGCCTCCATCCTTAGTTAACTTTTAATATAATCATTCTGCTGAGTCTGGCGTTATTCTTGTCGCTTCTGGTTTAAACCAAATGATTTGATTAATCCGGATATAGAATGGTGCGCCTCCCATTTGAACAACAATATGATCAGGCATGACTTTTCTTAACATACCGCGGACAGACCCTCGTGGCGTTTGGACACTTATTGGCTGATTGAGCAGACCATTTAAAGCTCCATAAACATACGGATCATTAAGATTCCACTTTTCATTCATTATGCAACACTCCTTTTCTTAAAGCCCATACTACTGTATGCAAGTAAGTTAGGAAAAATGTCCATATATTCAAATTAAAAGCGGACTTATTCAAGACTATTCGCTACGCTTTATGATGTTTTTCTCAGAATGATTTTAAAGGATAGAGCCATCATACAATTATCAAGCAGATATCTTTAGTTGTATTTTTTTGTGTGAGATAATTAAGCCTAAATTAAATGAATAGTCACCATTGAAAGGAGAGATAAAAATGTTACAAATAGATATTTGGTCTGATTATGTTTGTCCATTTTGTTATATCGGAAAACGAGAGTTGGAGAATGCAATCATTGAGACTGGACTAAAAGATCAAGTTAAAGTGGCTTTTAGAGCATTCGAGTTAAATCCAGACAGTCCAACAGAACCAATTATCGGTATGCTAGAAGATCTAAGCGAACGCAAAGGACAACCGCTCGCAAATATTAAGCAAATGGTACAAAATATCGTTGATCGTGCTAAAAGAATTGGTCTTGATTATCATTTTGACAATTTAATGGCGCAAAATACTCGGAGCGCACATCGACTCGCTAAATATGCCAAGGAAGTAGGCAAAGCTGCTGATTATAATGAACGAATTTTCCATGCTGTTTTTACGGAAAGTAAATTTTTGCCGGATGCTAATCAATTGATNGAACTTGCTACTGATATCGGTTTAGACAGAGATAAGGTGAGTGAAATCATTGAAGATAGAGAAGCTTATTCACAAGATGTTGAACAAGATATTGAACTTGCTCGACAATTGCAAATTTCGGGCGTCCCATTCTTTGTCATAAATAACAAGTATGCCTTATCAGGAGCTCAAACAAAAGCTGATTTTGTTAATGCACTTGAAGAAATCGCACGAGAAGAGGGTATAACCTTAAAACCAAAACTAAAAAAGTTAGGCGCAGAAACAAATTCGTGCGGGATTGACGGTTGTGATATTTAAACGAATTAGTACCCTGGATTGATCAATTCATTTTTCCAGGGTATTATTTTTTTAGTGGCTTAGATTAAATACTTTCTACTGTAACAGGACGTGATTAAGTTGATAAGAAAAATTACTCAAGAAGAAGCATGGCACATTAGACACAAGGTCATGTGGCCAGATAAACCGTTTGACTATATCAAAGTTAATGGTGACGATACAGCTATCCATTACGGATTATTTAGAGATAATAAATTGATTTCAGTTATTTCTCTCTTTCTCAGTGATAAAGAGGCACAATTCAGGAAGTTCGCCACCTTAGAAGAAGAGCAAGGTAAAGGGTATGGAAGTCAATTGCTAAATTACACTTTAGAGCAAGCACGTTTATTTGGCGCAGAACGTGTTTGGTGTAATGCCCGATCAAATAAGAATACTTTTTATCAAAAATTTGGTCTTAATGAAACAGCGAGTAGATTTACTAAGGGCGGAAAAGATTATGTCATAATGGAGGTTTTCTTTTAAAAGTAAGATTCAAATTTTTAGTCTACATCATGCGCTCCCTGTTCAAATGAGCAGGGAACTATCTAAACTAGACTTTATTTAATAAATATATTAATGAAAACAGACCCTAATCACCAATGTGACAAGAGTCTGCATGTTTTTTCACTTTATTTAATGACTAGTTTGATTTTACCCCTATTCGCATCTGATCTTCATACTCAACCTCAAATTCCCAAGCGTCAACATTTGAAGCATCAGCATCAATTGCTGATAATAATGATTCTCTCAATGAGCCAATCGATTGATCTAAATCTATATTTACAGCAGAAATTATTCTTTCAACCTCTTTCTGAGCATCTTGTCCATTGAGATTGTCGCGATTATGGTATTCTATTTTGAATTCCTGCTCACGCAAATCGTATTCATAATCCCATTTTCCATTTGATACAAATCTAATCTCCAAATCAAATTCATTAATAGTTGTTGTCTCGCTTCCAGAAGGAGCTTGATATTCAAAGCCTAATATTTGGTCATTAGACGTCTCAATATAGACATCTATTTCTTTTAAAAAATCGTCACGACTGATGTTTAAGTAGTCGAGAATTTGACTCATCATGTCATTGATTGAACGTTCATAATCAATTTGAATCGATGAGAGAAGTTCTTCAATCTCACTAAATACTTCTTCTCCACTTTTTTCAGATTCTGCACCATTTTCATGTTCAATTTTTGCTTTTTGGTTAGAACGATTAAACTCATAGCTCCATTCCTCGTTTGATAACAATTCAATTTGAAGCTCGAATAGATTCACTTCTTCTGAATCATATTTAAATGTTGGCTCTATAAGAGCTTCGGCTTTGTCTTCGTCTTGAGGAGGCCCATTTGTTTTATCCTCATTTAATTCAACTTGCACCCCTTCATCAGCATCCATTGTTTGATCTGTTTCATTCTCGCTTGTCCCACATGCTCCTAAAATTAAGACANAACAGAGTAAAATAGTTAATCTTATTTTCACATTAAATCACCCTTTNGCATNCATAATTTACCCAAATACACCACAATCTAATCACTGGAAATACTATCCGAAACATTAATTCATGTTAGCTCTCTTAGACTATCCTTTTTATAATGAACTACATATTTTCCAAAAAAACTCCCCCAATGATAAACAGATGTATATTACTTAATCTGCTCACCATTGGGGGAGTGTAACGCTTAGATCTAAAATAGAAATTACTTATTTATCAATATCCTCAGTGTCTTCATCATTACCAACATCTGTTGGATCGTTGTCCGGGAGTAAATCTTCTTCCTCCTCAATAGGGTCTTGAGGTATGGTTGGTCCGGAAGCATTATTACTCACACTAATTTCCACTGTATAATCCATAGGTACAAACTCATTAAATTTACTCATTTTAACGATTGTTCCCTTAATTTCAGGTGAATCAACATATTTTACAGTATATTTAATATTTGCACCTTTTGATTGATACTCTTCATAAAATATACTTGGTAGCTCTCCTTCTAAACGTCCTCTTAAATCTTGTAAATAAGGTCTACCTAGAGAATAAGTAACCGTAATCTGCTTATTATCTTTTTCAGTCAATTTAGTATCCGCTTCAATTGACTGAGATATAAGTGTTCCATAAGGTACTTTCCCATGATATACAGACTTAACGGTCACTTCTAGATCAGGATATTTAGTCATTGCCTCATCTGGTGTTAAGCCCCAGAAGCTAGGGACAATTACGGCTTTCCCTGTAGACACGACGACTGTCATTTTGTCTCGTCTAGCAATTTTCTCATCAGCCGCTTCACTTTGACTAATAATAAATCCAGCCTCGAAACTATCAGAGTCTGATTCTTCATAAGTTATTTCAATTTCATTCGTTTCTGCCCACTTCTCTACTTCTTCTCTTAAACTACCGACAAAGTTAGGGACAGTAATATCCTTTTCAAATACCTCTTGACCTCTAGAATAGTAAATCGCTGCTCTGTCTTTACGGCGATATTCTGATGGGTCAATTGAGCTGTCTCGAATCACAAGCTTAATAAATTCTCCAGCTTCAATTTCATCATGATATTCTACGACAATTTGTAGATTTTCTGCTTTATGTTCATCGATCCATTGTTCCGCTTCTACTTGACTCATAACTGAAAAATCAGGTAGAGGAATAACATCGTCTGGATCTGGACCTAAACTGCTAACAATGAGTAATGTGTTACCTTTCTTAATTTTATCTCCTGCAGGTACACTTTGAGAAATAATCCTATTTGGATCATATTCTAAGTTATATTCTTGTTCTAGTTCAATTTCTATATCGTTCTCCTTTGCCCAAGCACGCGCTTCAGAAATAGGCTGACCAACAAAGTCCTCAACCTTCACGTGGACAAGAGAGTGATAAATAAAGTACACCAGTATACAAGCTAATAGTGACCCCGCAATCGCTATGATAATCTTGATTCGTTTTTTCCTCCGATAGTCAGGATCAATTTCTAGCTCTTCATCTGCATTGTACCTAGAGCTACTTCTCATTTTAGGCGGTTCTGATTTCAACTCGGCATCTTGATTAGACACACCTTCTTCAATATCTGGTACAGATGATTGATCCACTTGATTATTTAGAAATTCGTCGTTTACCTGATTTTCCGCTTCTTGTTCTTGCTCACCTTTAATGTCGTTGTTACCTTGTTTATTGACGAGATCAGAATACTGGTCTTTATTAAACTTAGATAAAAAATCACTCATACGGAGACAATACACCTTTCCTTAAGTGGTAAGCCTGATCTGACTGTATAGCGATCTCATTGGAGTGTGTAACGACAACTACACACTTTCCATGTTCATGTGCTAACTTTTTAAAAATATCAACAATCTCTTGTTCCATCTCTTCATCAAGGTTTCCAGTTGGTTCATCGGCAAGAATGACATCGACATTAGTTGCAAGCGCACGAGCAATTGCAACACGCTGTTGCTCTCCACCTGATAATTTATTAACATAACGATCCGCTTTACTTTTTACAATGCCGATGTAATCAAGTAGATTGTAAGCGACTGTTTTNGAATCAACAGGGAGTTCGTTTTCTGTAATTGACATAGGTACAAGGACATTTTCAACTGCTGTTAAAGTAGGAATTAAATTATAACTTTGAAAAATGATTCCGATATTATTCCGTCGATACTTTTCATATCCAATTTGCTTAATATCTCTTTTGTTAAATAATATACTTCCACTGTGNGGTGTATCNAGTGCACTGAGTAATGAGAGCAATGTCGTTTTTCCTGAACCTGACTGACCTAAAATTGTATAAAACTTCCCCTTCTCGAAGGAAATAGAAGTATCTTTCAAAATATAGCGACGGTGCTCTCCATCTTGATAATAATAATTTATATCTTTCGCCTCTAATATCATCTTTTCACCTCTCTATAAGACAATTAATGTTGACTTACATCAGTATTTTCTTTGGATTTAATCTCACAATATAGACAAGTGGTATAAGTGTTGAGATTAAAATCGTTACCATACCAACCCCGTAGAAAATTAATACATAGTTTGCGTCTAGCGTTACTTCATATGAATCTATAGCATCATCTGTTGTTAAACCTGATTGGAAATAATAATCGTAGTCTTCATACGCTGAATTATCATCTACCTTCAACATCGTATCAGACAATTGGCTAGCTAAGAAGTTACCACTGAATAAAGATAATGTAATCCCTACAAATGCTGTAACCAACACTTCTATAAGAATTTGACCGATTACACGTCCACGTCGCTCTCCTAGAGATAAGTAGATTCCTAGTTCATGTTTTCGATCTCGTAGGAATAGTAACACGACTAAACCAATGATTAGAATTGTTGCAAATACAGCAGCAATTAAAACATAGTTTGAGAGTTTACTCATCGACTCGATCGGTCCNGAAATATTATGGTAATGATCTCCAGAGCTAATAACTGTATAAAGTTGAGGTAATAATGGTATAGCCTCTTCTGAGAATGCCTCAATATCTTCATGAGTGTTTAAGACAAACGTTGGTATATAGTAATCAAAGCTACCGCCTTCTTCCTCATACATTTCTGCAAATTCAGGTTCTACTGTTAGCNTTTGTTCAAATTGAAAGGCATTTTCAGCACTAACGATTTTATTTGGAACGTATAAAGTATTTTGATATTCGATATCCATCCAGTCAATATAACCACCATCGAAATCTTCTTCTATGTTCTCCTTAACAACTTGAGATTCAAAAATCCCAATAACTTCAAGCACTAGATCTCTTGAATTTATTAATTCTTCTTCCTCGTTCTCATAATCGTAATAATAAAATTCATTTTTCAGTGCAAATGTATCGCCTACATGTAAATTGTTCATTTCCGCTAATTTACTAGAAATGATAGTGACAGCTGAGCCATTATTAACTTCATCTTGTGTAAATGTTCGACCATCAACCAATTTCGCCTTTTGTTCTTCAAAATCTACTACGGGTGCGTAGTTGATTCCTCTCAGCCTAAAGTCCATACTTGGCCCAAAATGAACAAAATCTTCATCCATACCTTCGCCTTGATAACTCTTTAAGCTATCTGAACCTAAATAAGTTTCAAGATTATAATCATAATATTTCACATAGGAGAGCGCGCCTACTTGTTCAATTACATCGACCCCTAACTCTTCGGGTACAAAGTTATACCGTTCTTCCTTACTTAGCTCTTCATAAGCCTCCCAATCTATCTCGAGCATAGCTTTAGCTCCCAATCGTTCCTTAATATTATTTTCAGCATTCTCTGTGGCTTGCTGGATCGAAATAGCACCTGAGATTAAGTTACCTAATATAAAGATGACTGCTAATAATATTAATGATTTCCCTTTTTTTCTAGTAATCCCTAATAAACCCCGCTTAACAAAATTCATTCTTTCGTTACCTCCTCATCGCTAATACTTTTTCCTAACAGACTTTCTTACATTGTAAATCTAGACAGAAGCACCCCCCAACTAAACGATTTATTTTAAACGTTTTCAATTTTATGAAAATACAGATTAATAAGTTTGTTAAACTAGCTTAGCTAATTTAAATTTATTCCCTTATATATGTAGACGAATATAGATTCATAAGGTTTCACTTTTTTATTATCTTGATCATAAACTATATCGTTTTTATTTTCAATCCTTTCCCAGTAAATGAATATTATTATAATTACGGTTTCTATTAGTGATGTTTATGATTATATGTGAATATAACAAACTGTATTACTTGTTTGTATTTCAAGATACAAAAACAGACTCTTTCCAACATCGTGAAAAGAGCCTTATCAAAGTACATGGGGAAATACGGTAAATGTAAAGTCAACCGCTTCAATCACTTTACTTTAGAGGAGTAGATCTAAAATTTTTATGGACGAGCTGTATAAGCAGCATTCACACAAACTTGACCAACGACCACTTCTCCACCCTCAGAGAAGACGTACAGGTTTTGTAATCTAGGGACAAAGACAGTGTAACTATTATCAGGTTCTGCTGTTGCAATTATATCTGTTCCAGCAGCATCAGTACTGATACTTGCTGTATCCTCACTTGCATTAAAATTCGATAGGGTAACATAGCCAGCTACTGCTCCACTTGTATGTGCGAAAATTTGTAAAGCTGAAGCTGCTTCTACCTCTGTATTAAATGAGTTACAGGCAGATACTTGCACTAACTGTGGTTCAGGAAAACAATTCATCACATTCTCTCCTTTCCTAGCTTCCTACACTACTAGTTAATGCAAGGAACGCAATGTTTGTATAGATAGATTGGCCGTGTAAAGAGTGGATTTTTATATAAACAAATTAACTTTTTCAGATATTACTTATAGTGAATATTCAAGCAATACTTTCCAGATGCTTGTGGTGTTTGAATTGTTAATGAACCTACATTTCTGAGCGTACGGGTAATCGTATTACCACGTGGGATCATTATTGTTTCTTCCGACAGGTCATAATACGTAACTAATACCGTAATCAATGTTGGATCACCCTGTCCATAATAAAGGGAGATCGTCGAAACAATTCCAAATGGTCGGATACTTTCATCTACATGGTATATGTTTAAAGGAACGGGGACAGGTAAATGTGTATCAAAGGTTCCACATATCTCATCGGTGATAATTGCTCGGTCTTTGTCAGGTTTACACCGACAGCATTTCTTACATGGACTACTACAAGCTGTTGTATTAGAGCTTTCATTTTCCTGACACGGCCAAATATCATTTAATGCCATACGCTCCCCCCTTTTCCATAGTAAGTATAAGTTAGTTTATGCATGAGAAATATTTCCGAATAGGCGGTTGTTTGATGAATGAAAAGACAATTACTAATTAGTAAAGTTATCAATAATTTAATGAAAAGGATATACAAAAAGGCACCGACAAAATGCCGGCGCTTAAGATATTTATCATCTTATTTTATCTTTTTGAGAAATAAATAGACAATCTAAAAGCATACCCAATCAATGGAATATGATTTACATTAACATTTGGGGGTTATTGCATTCCATAGGCTCTAGCGAATGCTCGTCCAACCTCGAACAGTAGACTCACGT
>JGI24708J26588_10002311_pt1 | contig 14481 bp, 7 predicted proteins | sample BioPla1DNA2_FD_26588 | JGI IMG/M metagenome (IMG submission 26588) | reverse complement strand
CGGTGCATGAGGTTTTTGTTCCGCTTTGGTACTCCCCATACGTGCTTTTTTTCGAGGATCTTCCAGTTGTCCCGGTTGGAGGAGGCGATCCAGTGGGTCATATGATAGAGTCATTGACCCCACATAATATGAGGTTTGTTTTTGGGATTGATCTTGAGAACCAATTTCCCACATAGATATCTCTCTTACAATGAGCATTTCGCTAAAACATTTCTGAAGTGACCGAAATTTATCAAAAACAATCCCTAACGTTTTTATCGGAGAACAAGGTTATTAAAACATGTGCAGTACCGTATCAGCGTTCAATCATATCTCAAAGATGCAGGCTTTTTAAACGGAGTCGGAGTGCACACCGCCCGAACAATAATGTTCAAAGAGATTTCAACCATTCTGGGCACAACTGATGTAGATACTTCGTTCGATGAAATCAAGGGTAAAGTAATCGATGAGAACCTACTCCAAAAGGCCAGCATCTCCGGGAGACGAAAGTCATTTGCTCATCTGAAGAAAGCATACGGGCTCGATCTCGACATCCCAATTTTCAGAGCGCTCCGCTGGGCATGGACCGTGAGCGAAGAAGGCGAACGTCCACTCCTGGCACTTCTCTGTGTTCTCTGTCGCGATGCATCTCTCCGTGTTTCAGCATCTTACATCCTTACCCTGCCTATTGGAACGTTCGTGGAGAAACAGGCGCTGTCCTCAGAACTGGAGCGCGCATTTCCAAACGTGTATAGCCCGGCAGTGGTCGAGTCGATGACCAAAAACCTGCTCTCATCATGGACTCAGTCCGGGCATCTCCAGGGGTTCCGGGATAAGAGTCGAGCGAAAGCCTCGTCTCACGCTGGGTCAACTGTGTTTGCGCTGTATATCGCATCTTTAACCGGATTAAAGGGGCGGATACTCTTTGATTCACTCTGGGTCCGGGCGCTCGATGCAACCGATCGCGAACTTCAGGACTCAATTCACCTGGCATCGAGGCGTGGGTGGCTAAAATATCACGAGAGTGGTGGTATGATGGAGATTACTTTAATTCCTGAGATATTCGCCGGGGCGAGAGGTCTATGAGCAAGATTGACGATCTGCTCGCGGCATATCAAAAACAGATCTCGCTCCCCTGGAACGATCTCCTGTCGCCGCAGGAGAAGGTCTGGTTCTGCATTTACGATCCTTCACAGGAACGCCGGCTCAGGAAGCAGATGGAAGCGTTCGCCATCGTCACCCAGGAGACGGGGCATGACTGGATCCCGATCGACGTTACATTCCTCTTTGAGCAGTTTCTCGCATTCAACGAGCATCACGAGAAATACTACCGAAACCCCAGGCTCATAAAATTCGAAGAGAAGAACTTTCTCGAGCATCTCTCAAACTACGTTGGGAGCCGGGCCAAATCGAGCACTTCATCGTCTGTTGTTGCGATCAGCGGTATTGGAGCACTGTATGGCATCGTACGTGTCAGCAAGATCGTAGAGGAGATTGTGAAGACCGTCCCGATTCCCGGCCGCCTCCTGGTCTTTTTCCCTGGAGAGCGAGATGGAAAAAACTACCGATTATTAAAGGCGCGGGATGGGTGGAACTATCTCGCCACCCCCATTGAGGCAGAGGAGATAGACTCATGACAGTAAATTCCCTTACAGTCTTAAATCGCGAGGTATTCTACAACGACCCTACGACCTACGCTCTACCGAACGACGGCGTGGCGAGGGTAGGACCGCTTCCGGAGGACAGAGAGGACAAGCAATGGGCTGTCGCCCGGTATGAACTCGAACACTTCGTCTGCGAAGGGTCCTATCACGACGGGCTGAAGAGAATCCTCAAGTCGTATCTTCAGAACCTCGATCAGGGATCACAACCCGCAGTGTGGGTGAGCGGTTTCTTTGGGTCGGGTAAATCGCACCTTGTCCGGGTGCTTGAGTTCCTGTGGTCGGATCTCAGGTTTGCCGATGGGGCCACCGCCCGCGGGATCTGCAATCTTCCACCGGACATACAAGAAGCCCTGAGAGAGTTAACGACAGAGGCTCGTCGAACCGGGGGTATCTGGTCTGCAGCCGGGACACTCTCCAGCGGCGATTCGGACGACCCCCGTCTTGCGGTGCTCCAGGTGGTGCTCCGCTCCGCAGGGCTGCCTGATATCCTCGATATTGCACGCGTACATCTCTGGCTCGCGCACGAGGGTATCCTCGACGGCATGCGCGAGAAGTTGCGGGCGATCGGGAAAGAGCGGGATATGGAGTTGCCGTTCGTTTCAGAACACTTTGCGCAGGCCCTTCTCGAACTGAAACCAAGGTTCGCCGAGTCCGCCACACAGGCAACCGAGTTTCTCAGCAACCAGTTCATCACGGATCGCCAGATGACGAACGCCGAACTGATCAGTCTGATGAAGGACGTCTTCCTCCTCAAGGGTTCCGCCAGGGGGCAGGTCCCTCTTGTTCTCCTCGTGCTCGATGAGGTGCAGCAGTACCTGACTATCGGAGAGGGGAGCAAGCAGCTGCTCGCATTTCAGGAGATTATCGAAGCCTGCTGTAAGAGTTTCGGGGGGAAGTTGCTCGTCGTTGCGACCGGGCAGGAGGCCCTCGAGGCAAACACTCTGCTCCAGAAACTCCAGGGGCGTTTTTCGGTTCCCGTCCAGCTGGAGTCAAAGGATGTCGATGTCGTGCTCCACCAGACGGTGCTTCGCAAGAAGGAGTCGATGAAGAAGCCGTTGCAGTCGGTCTTCGACCAGGTGAACGGGGAGATATCAAGGCATCTCGGCGGGACGAAACTCGCTCACCAGATGGAGGACGATGACGCCCTCCTCCTCGACTATCCACTTCTTCCTACTCGAAAGCGGCTATGGGACAGGATTCTCCACGCCGTCGACACCGGCGGCATGAGTACGCAACTGCGCACGCAACTGCGTCTGGCATATGAAGGTTCCCGGAGCACAGCGCTTGAACCCATCGGGAGCGTCATTCCGGCCGACTTCATCTTCAACCAGTTGAGCACCTACCTGATACGGAACGGGTTGCTTGCGGATGAGATCAACGAGATGATCCGGAAGGAGGATGACGGGACACCGGACGGGAACCTCAGATCGCGCATCTGTGCGCTGATCTACCTCGTCCAGTACGTCGACGAGTCGTTCGGGGTTTACGCGAACGCACAGACGTTATCCGATCTTCTGGTCACGGATCTCTCTGCAGGGAGCGAGATGCTGCGGAAGAAGGTTCCCGAGCTCCTTCTGGAACTCAATGACCGTGGCGTGATCAGCGATGTGGGGAACCAGGTCTACCATATCCAGACAAAGGAGGGAAAGGCCTGGGACTCGGATTACCGGACGAAACTCGCGCAGTACAAGGCGGATGATTCGAGAGTCATGTTCAAGCGGGATGAACTGCTCGGCCGCGTGGTTGAAGAGAAGTTGCGTGGGCTCAGCCTGGTCCAGGGGAAGAGCAAGACCCCACGCCAGACGGAACTTACTGTCTTCGGGTCACAGAAACCGGAGATCGGCACTAGAGTTCCACTCTGGATCCGCCACGGGTGGGAGGTGCCGGAGCCCCAGGTGAGAACCGAGGCGCAGGAGGAGGGAACCGAGAGTCCCCTGCTCATGGTCTTCCTGCCCCGGATGCACCACAATGAGATCCGGAACGAGATCGCCGGAATGCTTGCCGCCACCGAGATACTTCAGAGCCGGCCGACACCGACGACGTCGGAAGGACATCAGGCCCGAACCAATATCGAGGCGAAGTGCAGGAACCACGCGACGAAACTCGCGGAGTATATCACATCAATTCTCGCGAACACGAAGTTGTATCCCGGGGGCGGGATCCCGGTTGACTGCCCCGACCTTGTTAAGGCCGTCCACGACGCGGCACAGAGCTCAGTTCTCCGGATGTTTCCCCGGTTCAGTGATGCAGATGCTGTCGGCTGGGACCGGGTGATCCTCCGGGTAAAAGCAGATGCCAGAGCTCCGCTTGAGACGATCGGTTTTGCCCGGGCGACCGAGGAGCACCCGGTCTGCAAAGAGATCCTGCACCGGCTGCACTCGGGTCCAAAGACCGGCAACGAGATCCGGAACGCGCTCGACGCTCCGCCGTTCGGGTGGCCGAGGGATGCGATAGACGGAGCGCTCATTGCCCTCTGTGCCTCGGAGCACCTGGTTGCCACGCTGCAGCGGAAACCGGTTCCCGCGAAGGAGATCGACCGGAAGAGTCTTGGGAAGATGGAGTTCCGCACGGAGACGGTCGTGCTCATAGCTGACGATAAGATCGCCCTGCGGGGTGTCTGCAGTACGCTCGCGATCCCGACTGATAATGTTGCAGAGGTTGAATCCGCACGCAGTGTGCTCGATGCGATACGTGCGCTCGCCGGGAAGACCGGGGGTGAAACACCGTCACCGGAGCCAGAGATGCCGGAGTATCTCTCTGAACTGCGGACACTCTCCGGGAACCAACTCGTCAAAGCGATCGTGGCCCGCCAGTCGGATATCCGGGGTGACGTCCGGCGATGGCAGCAGACGGTCAAGCGGATCGAAGAGCGTATGCCTGCGTGGACACAGCTGGCAACCCTGAATGATTACGCGGAAGGGCTCGACATCCATGAAGAGATTCAGGAGCAGTATGACGCGATACTGGAGCGGCGGAGCCTGCTTGATGATCCCGATCCGGTGCCTCCTCTCCTGCAGAAGATCCGGAAGGGGTTGCGTAATGCCCTGACAGAGGGGGCGAAGCAGGTAAAACTTGCGCAGGAAACCGTGCTTGACGAGTTGCAGAACGATGCCCTCTGGCAGCGGCTCACGGATTCGCAGAAGGAGGATCTGCTGAGCAGGCACCAACTTGTCGTCCAATCCCTCCCGCCGCTTGAGGACGATGATGCCATCGTCGCGCAGATCAAGAAGACGCCACTTGCCTCGTTCGCGCAGACAGCCCGCCTGATCGAAGGGTCTCTGCCTGAGATCAGGGCGGAGATGGCGAAGATGCTTGAGCCGAAGACGGTGACGGTGCGGCTCGCATCGGGGGTCATCGTCAAGACGGAGAAGGATCTCGATGCTTACCTGGGCGACCTGAGAGTCCGGGCAATGAGCGAACTCGGCAAGGGCAACCCGGTGGTGTTGAAGTGACAGTGCTGGAGAAGTCCGCCCGGAACCAACTGGACAAGGCGGTGCAGGCTGCCCGCCGGGCCGCGACCGCCGGCGCCGATCGTGCCCTGCGGGCGCTCGCTGTGGACCAGGAGAAGAAGCCGGCGTACCTCACCCCGGAGCAGAGCGAACTGCGCCGCCGGCTCCGTGTCCGGTGCCGGGGGCTCGGATCGTGGCAGGACCTCGTCCGGGCGGTGGCGTACGAGCAGTGGCACCGGATGCTCTTTGCCCGGTTCCTGGCCGAGAACGACCTCCTGATCCACCCGGAGTACCATGCGCCGGTGACGCTTGAGGAGTGCGCCGAGATAGCCCGCAGCCGCGGGCTCGACCAGTGGGAGGTCGCGGCTGAGTATGCGGCCGGGATGCTGCCAGGCATCTTCCAGCAGGACGACCCCCTCCTGCTCCTGAAGTACGCCCCGGAGGACCGGGCCGCCCTACAGGAGATCCTTGCAGGGATTCCGGCGGAGACGTTCTGGACGCAGGACGCACTCGGCTGGACGTACCAGTTCTGGCAGACGGAGGAGAAGGCGACGGTCAACAAGTCGGGGCGGAAGATCGAGGGGGCGGACATCTGCGCCGTGACGCAGCTCTTCACCGAGCCGTACATGGTGCAGTTCCTGCTCCAGAACACGCTCGGGGCCTGGTGGCTCGACCGGCACCCGGCGAGTTCGTTACGGTCAGAGTGGGTCTACTACAAGGACCAGGTGCAGCACGACTTCTCGGCGTTCCCAAAGAAGGCCGGCGACCTGAAGATCCTCGACCCTGCCTGCGGCAGCGGGCACTTCCTCGTCGAAGCGTTCCATATGCTGCTCGCGATGCGGCAGGAGGAGGGCGAGTCCCTTGAAGCGGCGATCGCGGGCATCGTCCGGGACAACCTGCACGGGCTTGAGATCGACCCCCGGTGCATCCAGATCGCCGGGTTTGCGGTCGCGATGGAGGCGTGGAAGGCCGGCTTCCCCACCGACGAGTACCTGCCGCTCCCGAACCTCGCCTGCGTCGGGCTCCCCATCCGTGCGGAGAAGGAGGAGTGGCTGAGGCTTGCCGGCGGGGACGGGCTGCTCGAAGGCGAACTTGAGAAGTACTACGACCTCTTCAAGAACGCCGACAGCCTCGGCAGCCTGATCCAGATCGAGGAGGGCGGCACGCTCGTCCCCGGCGAGGTGCTGATGCGGAAACTGGAGAAGGCGCTCGCCAGGGAGAAGGCGACCGGCGACCCGGTGGCGGAGGCGTTCGGGGAGACGGCGAGCGGGGTGCTGAAGGCGGTGGAGTACCTAAGGGGGAAAGATTTCCATATTGTGGTGACGAATCCACCGTTCTTGGGAAGAAATAGACAAAGTGACTTCATAAAAGATTTTTGTAAATTTAAGTACAGCGCAGAAAAAAAAGATCTTTCTACATGTTTTATTGAGAGAGAGAAGAAATTTTCAATAAGGACAGGATATTATGCGATTGTATGTCCCCAATATTGGTTAAATTTAAAAAGATATGAAGACTTAAGGTTCAAATTATTAAATCAACAAAAAATGCTTTTAATTGCACAGTTAGGCCCAGGAGCATTCGAAACAATTAATGGGGAAGTTGTTCAAGTTGCACTAATAGTATTTTTAAATGATTCGCCATCAGAAAATTCAACTATTTCGGCACTATGCAGATCAAATGCGCATAGCGCACAAACTATTGACAATGAGCAAATGCTTATTGATCCTGATGATCTAAAATTAAATCAATTAGGTCAGCTAAAAAATCCAGACCGGCGAATTTTACTTGGTACTGTGGATAATGCCCCGTTATTTGAGAATTACGCTTTTAGCTGGCAAGGAATAAAAACCAGCGATGATTTGCGATTTTGCCGGAAATTTTGGGAGTTTTTTGAAATTATGGGGGGCTGGCATCGATTTCAAAGAAGTCCAATAAAAACGAATTTATATTCTGGATTTGAGGATTTAATTTTTTGGGAAGATGGCCAGGGAGATTTAACGTCAATTTGCCAAAAAGGAGCAGCATTTCGAGGGAAAAGCGGATGGGGGAAAGAAGGTATTGCGGTCGGATTAATTAATACTCTGCCCTGTTCTTTATATTCCGGGGAAAAATTCGCAAGTGAAATTGCAGTTGTTCAACCAAAAAGTGATGCTGTAAATTTACAAACTCTATGGTCATTTTGTATTTCAGATAGATTCAAAAAACAAATCAGATTATTAGATCAAAAAGTAGCAGTGACAAATTCTACCCTTCTAAAAGCCCCCTTCGATCTCCCTTACTGGCAGAAAGTCGCCGAGGGGAAATACCCCAACGGCCTCCCCGAACCCCACTCCGACGACCCCACCCAATGGCTCTTCGAGGGCAACATCGTCGGCAGCGAACAGCCGCTCCACGTTGCCATCGCCCGGATGCTCGGCTACCGCTGGCCGGAGCAACCCGCGGAAGAAGACTCAATCGATGCCCTTGCCGACCAGGACGGCATCGTCTGCATCCCGCCGGTCTGGGGCGAGCGTCCGGCGGTCGAACTGCTCCGGAGCATCCTCGCCGCCGCGTACGGGAGCGAGTGGTCGCCGCGGAAGGAAGAAGAACTCCTGCGGCAGGCCGGATACACGAAGAACGGCGGCCTCGAAGGGTTCCTCCGCGACGAGTTCTTCGCGTCGCACTGTAAGCTCTTCCACCACCGGCCGTTCGTCTGGCAGGTCTGGGACGGCACGAAGGACGGGTTCTCGGTGCTGCTCAACTACCACAAACTCAACCGGAGGACGCTTGAGAAACTGATCTACACCTACCTCGGCAACAACTGGATCTCGCAGCAGAAAGACGAGGTCCGCCAGGAGAAGCCCGGCGCCGAGCGGAGGCTTGCCGCCGCCGAAGCGCTCAAGGCGAAGCTTGAGCAGATCCTCGAAGGCGAGCCGCCGTATGACATCTACGTCCGGTGGAAACCGCTCCACGAACAGGCGATGGGCTGGGAGCCGGACTTGAACGACGGCGTCCGGATGAACATCCGACCGTTCATGGAGGCCGGCGTCCTGCGGTGGAAACCGAACGTCAAGTGGGGCAAGGACCGGGGCACCGATCCGGTGCCGAACTGTTCCAGGACGACGGAGCGGTTGAACGACCTGCACATCACGCTCGCGGAGAAGCGGAAGGCGAGGGAGAATGCTGGAAGGATTGAGACAGAAAGTCAGTGATTGGATAAATGCTGATCCCTATAGGCGTGGGTTTGGTATTTATAGTGCCCTTTTTATATCGGCATTTGCTGCAGCTTCGTTGATTGTATTAACTTTTCCAGAATTCAGTATCACCGAAGAGAGCGCCCGATCTTTTATTAGCACTTCCAACCAGATCCAAGCAACAATTCTTGCTATTGTAATTTCTCTCACGCTCCTTGCGGTTGAAATGACTGCATCAAAGTATTCGCCGAGAGTCATTGAAATATTCAAGAAAAGTGCGACACTGTGGTTTTTCCTCTTTAGCTACATTCTCTCCATTATAATCGGCTCGATAATTCTCATACAAATCAATGGTTCTAATTCGCCGATACCTACTACACTCGGAACGCTTTTTGTTCTTGTATTAGGGGTGTATCTGTCCTTAATGCTTATTCTCTACGTCTTCAATACCCTAGATCTCCTAAATATGGAGAGAATTGTTGAAAATCTTGTGGATTTGATCGATACAGAGACGATCAGTCCGCAAGTTGATCCATTCCAATCAGTCTTTGATGTCATTTACGGCGCAATTAAGATTAATGATTTTACAACCATGAGCACGGGGTTGACCTACGTTGAAAGACGATTTAAACAGCTTATCGCTAATGGTCCGGCGACTTGGCAGGACGATTACATTTCGTTCCGGCTCTTTGATGATATCAAACGCTGTGGATTCTTGCTCATCGAAAAGAGGGAAGATAAATATGTGTTCGAGATTATCACTCGTTTGAAAACAATTAATGAATGGGCTTTCAAAGAGCATCAGATACTTGTTCTTAATAGATCTTGCTCCGCGATAGAAGATGTTGCAGTTAAAGCGTGCGAATATACTTTGGTTTCTGTTGTTAATCATTCACTCACAACATTAAAAGAAACAGCCAAATCTATTGGAGGAATTGAGGGATTATCTCAAGATGATGGCATTACGAAAAAATGGAGGCACACATTATTCTCATTCGTTGAATCGATAAGCAACATTGGTAAAGCTTCGGTTAGGCATGATCTGGACACTTCGTCACAGAAAGCAATTGAAATACTTGATAGCCTTGGAAGGTATGCAATAGAAAAGAACCTTATCTTCGAGGATGATTTTGTCTTTAAACGAATCGGTGAGATAATACTGGAATATGTAAACCGGGATAAAACTACGTTAGTTAATTCATCGGTCCAGATGTTGCGGTTCCTTGGCGGGTATGCCGTCGATCATAATCATAGTAAGGAAGCGCTTTGGATACTGGACGAATTAAGAAAGATTGGAAAAAGCATAGCGCATCAAAAGAAGACGCGGTGTCTCCGGAAAGTGATAGATGCAATTCAATCTATTGCCATTAGTGCTATAGAAAAAAAGAGGAGCGATATTGAAGCAAATGCTATTGGCTTAATTGTAAAGTTTAAATTGATATACTCCGCCCTTTTTAAAAGGGAAAAAGAGGTTCAGTCACTTGATTATGGCCCCGATACTATCACTGTCTCAAAAGAAGAGTATGATATTGCGCTCCAGTATGAGTCTATCTTATTGGACGAATACCTTCGTCCACCAGACGATTGGGAAGGCGCTTATGACGATGATGATGCAATGGTCCTCTCGCTCTAATTCACATCAAATTGTATGAGGGAACTCGAAATGAAACAAACCTTCTTAGACCGGGTCCGCGACTCGCTCGCCGGCGCCATGAACGATTACAACCGGGAAGACGTCGTCCGGCAGCAGGTGGTCGTCTTCCCGGACAAGACCGGCGAGTGGGCGCCCATCGTCGCCCGCCTCCGAGACACCCTCCCCATCGTCACCTTCGGCGCCTATGACCCGGAACACCTCACCGGCCCGGCCATCTACCTCCGCTGCCTCGTCGCCCATACCATCGACTCACCCCTCACAAAAGACCAGCCGGTCATCGTGTACCTCCCCGGATACTCACGCGAGCAGCTCCGGAACCTCGAAGACTGCCCCGATGAGATCAAACCGCTCGCCGGCCTCCAGTACCTCGGCAACGTCTGGTCGCAGCGGAACGGGCGCGACTGGACCGTGCTTGCGTTTCTGAAGACGAGCCAGGGCGGCCTCTCCATCCAGGTCCACGACGACGCCGAGACACGGGATGCCATCCGGAGCGCCGCGGCCGTCCTCGCCGACGAATCTGTCGAGTTCCTGAAAGCAAAGGAGCCGCTCAACGCGGCCTTCTTTGACGAACTCCACCACCCCGACCCGAACAAGCAGATCCTCCAGTGGATGAACGCCCCGGCCGGGGAAGAGCAGCGGATGAAGGTCAGCGGCGACTGGGGAGCGTTCTGTAAGATATGCGGGAAAGAGTACGACTTCGACCCGGAGAAGGACGGTGCGTCTACCGCCGCGGAGAAACTGGGCTCTCAGTCCGGCAGGTGGGCGGACGTATGGGAGCGGTTCACGGAGAAGCCCGGAGCCTACCCTGAGGTTCCCCGGCTCCTCCGCAGCGTAAAATTGCCCGGCTGGATGCCCTATCCGGACTCATGGCCGCAGTACAACGACTTACGCGAGAAGGAACTCTACCTGGTCTTCATGGCCCTTGCCGAGGCCTCCCCGGAGGATGCACGCAGGCAGATCGCGGATCTGGAACGGGTACACGCCCCGCGGCGGGAGTGGGTCTGGGCCGGGATGGGGGAGAGCCCCCTCGCACGGGCTCTCGAACACCTCGCACACCTCGCGATCATCACGACCGATATGAAGTTCGGCGGAACCGTACTCGAGCAGGCAGAGCGCTACGCCAATACCACATGGCAGGCCGACGATGCCGTGGTCCGTGCACTTGAGCAGGCGACGGACAGGAAGAGCAGTGATGCCGTTGCAGCCGTTGTCAACGTGCTCTACCGGAACTGGCTCGATGCGATGGCGGAGGCGTTCCAGAAGGAGTGGCTGCGGGAACCGGCACCGATGCAAAAAGAGAACCAGGAGCCCGTTGCTGGCGAGGCCCTGCTCTTTGTCGACGGTCTCCGCATGGACCTCGGCCATCGCCTCTCTTCGAGTCTGAAGGATGCCGGGTACTCCTGTACCCTCTCCCACCGCTTCAGTGCCCTCCCCACACAGACCTCGACGGCAAAACCGGCGGTCATGCCGATCGCCGGCGAACTCGTTGCCGGGGAGAACCTGACCCCCAGAACGAAGAGCGGAGCGCTCGCGACCATCACCGCGTTACGCAGCATCCTTAATGACAAAGGGTTCAGCGTGCTCGGCGACTCCGAGACCGGCGATCCTGCGCACTCCGCATGGACGGACTGCGGAGACATCGATACAGAAGGGCATAACAAAGGGGCTGCCCTCCCTGAAGTTCTCGACAGGGAACTTGAGAAGATCCGTGACCGGGCGATCGAACTCCTTGAGGCCGGCTGGCAGCAGGTGCGCATCGTCACCGACCACGGCTGGCTCCTCCTCCCGGGCAAGCTGCGGAAGACCGAACTGAAGCCCGGACTCACTGAAGTGAAGAAGGGCCGCTGCGCCGAGTTGCGGGCCGACGCAGAGACCGACTACCCCGTGGTCCGGTGGTTCTGGGACCACAACATCCGGATCGCTCTGGCTCCCGGAGTCTCCTGTTTCGAGGAGGGGAAAGAATACGAGCACGGCGGCCTCAGCCCGCAGGAGACTGTCGTGCCGGAGATTGTCGTAAAAATCGGTGCGACCCGCAGCAAGGGTATCGAGATCGGCCAGATCCGGTGGGTCGGAATGATCTGCAGGGTTCATGTTGACGGTGCCGAAGGCTACACTGTCGACATCCGGTGGAGACCGGCCGATACAGAGAGCAGCGTTACGACCGGCAGCCGTACAGTCAGCATCGAGGGCAACGCCTCGCTCACTATCGAAGATAACAGTAACGAAGGAAAAGAGGCCTGGCTCGTCGTTCTGGATAGCCAGAAATCTCCCGTAGCACAAAGAGCGGTCCGAATAGGATTGGAGTGACAGCATGGTGGACCTCGACGCACTTGATGCAAAAGTAACAACGGCGTTTGAAGGCTACGTGGTCCGTAAAGACCTCGCCCAGAAGTTTCGTGGCGGCTACCCCGTTCCAACCTACGTCGCCGAGTTTCTGATCGGTAAGTACTGTGCGACCACCGACGAGGCCGAGATCCGCGAAGGCCTCGCCATCGTCCAGCGGCAACTCACCGAACGGATCGTCCGTGCCGGCGAGAACGAGCTCTTCAAAGCCCGGGCCCGGGAGCAGGGATCGGTCAAGGTGATCGACCTGATCACGGCCCGGCTCGACACACGCTCCGACACGTTCATGGCCACCATCCCGACCCTCCTCCTCAACGACGTATACATCCCGGCCGAGATGGTCTACGAGAACGAGCGGATGCTGACCGGAGGGTTCTACGCCGAGGTCGAACTCGAGTATGGCTCCGGCCCCGGCGAGGGCAAGAGCGGCCGACCGTTCTCCATCACCAACCTCCGGCCGATCCAGCTCTCCAAGCGAAATGTCCTCAATGATCTGGCCCGTGGCCGCGAGGAAATGACCACCCGTGAGTGGAAAGACTTCCTGATCCGCAGTATCGGCCTTGAACCTTCTTCCTTTGACGAACGGGCGCAGAACGTCCTCTTCCTTCGGATGGTCCCGTTTGTCGAGAAGAACTACAACTGCATCGAACTCGGCCCGCGGGGCACGGGCAAGTCCTATCTCTACCAGCAGATCAGCCCCTACTCGCACCTCGTCTCCGGTGGCAAGGCGACCGTAGCCAAGATGTTCGTCAACAACGCCTCCGGGCAGCGCGGTCTCGTCTGCCAGTACGACGTCGTCTGCTTCGATGAGGTCTCCGGGATCAAATTCGACCAGAAAGACGGCGTCAACATCATGAAAGGTTACATGGAGTCGGGCGAGTTCAGCCGCGGCCGTGAGAGCATCCGCGCTGAGGGTGGCATCATCATGCTGGGGAACTTCGATGTCGACGTCGAGCACCAGCAACGGATCGGCCACCTTTTCGGCCCGATGCCCCCTGAGATGCGGGACGACACGGCCTTCATGGACCGGATCCATAGTTACATCCCGGGATGGGACTACCCAAAGATCCATCCCTCCATGATGACCGAACACTACGGGCTCGTCAGCGACTTTCTCAGCGAGTCCTGGCGGCAACTCCGGAACGGTAGCCGGCTCCACCTGATCAGTGACCGGCTCCTTCTCGGTGATGCTCTGTCGGGCCGCGATCGCCGTGCAGTCATGAAGACGATCGATGGTCTTCTCAAACTGCTTTATCCATCACCCGACTGCGAGATCGCGGATGAAGACCTCGAATGGGCCGCCCGCATCGCTCTCGAGTCACGGCGCCGGGTTAAGGAGCAGCAGAAGCGTATCGGATCGGCCGAGTTCCGGAACACGATGTTCAGCTACCGGCTTGGGCCGGATGGGATTGAGCAGTATGTCACCACCCCCGAACTTCACCGGGAGAACGCGATCAGCCCAGAACCGCTGCCACCGGGACAGTGCTGGGCTGTAGGGCCTGACGAGGAGGGAGGGGGCAGCGGCCTCTATAAGATCGAGGTCACAGTCACACCCGGTTCGAGCATCCGGTTGATCAACGTCAAAGCGCCGGCAGGGCTTCGTGAGAGCCTCCGGGCAGCTGAGCAGGTGCTCTACACCCAGGCTCGCCATCTTGTTGGCGATCACGATCCTGGAGATGCTGAGTATTCAGTTCAGGTTAGATCAATGACGCCGGTCGGCGCTGGTGCATCTCTCTCAGTTTCGATTCTCTTAGCTCTCGCCTCGGCCACGCTCAACAGGAGTCTCAAGGGAGGCATGGCGATCGCCGGAGGTATGAGTGTCGGGGGTACTATCGAGCCGATATATCACGCGCTCGACATGGCAGAGCTTGTGGTCGAAAAAGGAGCGAGCATGCTCCTCCTCCCTGTTGCAAGCCGCCGGCAGATGAACGAGATGTCAGACGAGTTAGCAGCCCGGCTCGCTGTAATCTACTATACCGATCCCCGTGATGCGTTCCTCAAGGCGATAGGGGAGTAAATTGAAGGGAGCGTAATGAATGTTCTGTGGTAGTGAATTGGCCCTGGATCTAATCTCGATCTGGCGATAGGAGAATCAGGGCCATGAATTTTTCGTATTTATGCTGTGTTGCATAAATCTGATCCTTTGACCAAAAGTAGAAAGTGCAGGGCGTCCCTTCCGCCCCATCATGACAAAGAAAGAACGCTGGGGACGCCCATAT
>JGI24708J26588_10002310_pt1 | contig 14482 bp, 16 predicted proteins | sample BioPla1DNA2_FD_26588 | JGI IMG/M metagenome (IMG submission 26588) | reverse complement strand
TAAGTTACGGGGCGAGCTCATATCATGGCACACTATCCGGTAACACTGACATATCTCTTTCAGGATGGGTTATTTAGTTTTTATTTATTAAAACCTTTTTGTCCGGTGAGGAGCAAAAAGCCTTTAAGTGAAGGAAGAGGCTCCCAGAAACTATGTTTCCGAAAGCCTCACGAGAAGTGTATATAAAGCGCCTTTGAAAGAAGGCACATTATAACCTACCATAAGTCTTTCAGATGGGTTTGACATCTGATTGGCGCATACAATTAGACTGTTTCCAGCAGTCTAATTGTCGTGGTGGGTATTACTTGTTGTGCTTATAATAGCATATAAAATTTAGCTTGTCAAATGTTTCCGATGATAGAATGTATGTAATAATACACAAAGTTAATAGCTGTAAAACTGTGCAATTTATACAAGATTGTTAAAAGAATTAAACTTTCGTAGATTAACCTGCATTTATTTTTATCATAGACGCATGTAAATGTCCTTTATAGCACCTTCAATAATCGATTGATGTTAGAGTGCTAATGAAAATCAAAATGCGTATACAGCCATTTTAGAGCGCCCTGAAAATTTTGTCAGAAAACCGCTCGCAAAAACTTACATAAAAAAAGAACCCCTACCGTTTTAGTAGAGGTTCAATAAATACAAACAGAACAAGGTGCGACAAAATCGCACCTTGTTTTTTGATCGGGAGCGTGACATACATCTATTTAAACAAGTCCTTTAAGTATCCATCACGCAGCATATTAAGATTAAAGATATTGGTTATATGTCCGAATGCCTCTGATAACGGGAGTCTTGCAGAATGCCATCCCTGTCCGTCGGTAACCCAAACGAAAGTAACATCATCTTTAGATGTGGAAACAAATTCGTTAAGTGTTATAAACTCTCCAGCTACAGCCTTAAGTTTACTACCGCCACCCCCATAGTAATTCGTTTCAATTAGCCATACACGGTTTGTTCTCGGATCGAATACCGCTTCGTCAAATCTGCGTTTTGATTTATCAACTGGTATTTCTATTCCCCAGTTCTCTTTAATNTATTTAGCGGTTGCTTGAGAACGATTTATCAAATTATAATCTGACGATACACGAGTTATATTTTTTTTAAGTATTTCTTCCATAGTTGATCCGCTTCGGTTTTTTCGAGCATTGCTGTCTAGGCCTGCTTCTACTCCATAAACATAGTCGACTAATGAGCGCTTTGCGTAGCTTCTCAGAAACTTTAACAGCCCGGACTCTTGGGCAAAATCTACATAAGACTTTATATTCTCTCTATCTATATCTTGAAAATCCAGCCTATAAAAGTCCATATTGTCATTGTCATCTATTGACAACACATCTAATATCTTTTCTCTGCTAGCGATCAAGCTTGGGATTGCCTTAATCAAATCTGGCTGCTTTTTAAAAAGTGCCAAGGTCTCCTCGTATATGTTTTCTTTTCCAATAAGATAATCTAATGTGTTTAGCTCTAACTCATATGTCCTGGTGTTATCGCTAACCTTTTCCCAGTTGACATAGTATGATGGTTTTCTATTTGTTACTGATAAGGTATCCATAAAATAAGTCAATCGTTCATTAGCGTCTTTTTGAATATATTCTTTGTAATTATACTTTCTCATCTTATATGCTCCAATCTTTTAATAGCTAAATCTAAATATTTTGCTTCCCTGTCTATCCCTATACATTTTCTTCCCAATCGCTTAGCGACAACACAGGTTGTTCCACTGCCAACGAAGGGATCAAGTATTAAATCACCTTCCCTCGTAGATGAAAGAATAATCTCTTCTAACAAATATTCTGGTTTTTGTGTCGGGTGTTTACCAAATGTTTTTTCCGTAGGTTTAGTCAATGAGCCCGTCCATACGTCTTTTTTTTGTTTGCCGCTATTTCTTTTTTTCATTAAATCATAATTATAATAATGTTTAGAATCTTTAGTATTTTTTTTAGCCCAAAGAATTGTCTCAGTGGAGTGTGTAAAGTATCGGCATGATAAATTAGGTGGCGGATTCGTTTTTTGCCATGTTATATTGTTTAAAATCTTAAAACCCTCTTGTTCTAAAGCCATCCCAACAGAGTATATGTTGTGAAGGGTTCCGGATATCCATATGGTCCCGCTAGGTTTTAGTACATGTTTAGCCAACCTAATCCACTCTCGATTAAAGGCATGTTTTTCCTCTAAGCAGCCAATTTTATCCCAATCACCTTTATCTACAGTGACCGCTCTACCTCCACTACAAGTGATACCGCCGTTGCTCAAGAAGTAAGGAGGATCTGCAAAAATCATATCGACACTTTCACTCTTGAATGCCGAGAGCGCTTTAAAAGTATCTGCATGCAATAACTTCAAGTGATAGTCATTATCAAAGTAATATATCTTACCCTTCATCTATATACCTCACTTCCGCCATAGTGATTACCAATTCTCACTCCTAATAATAAGCTCGTTCACCTTTCCTCGTCTATCCGCTCTAGAATTAATCATCCTGTTAGCCTCAACAACTTTAATATCGATACCAGGAATCTCACTATATAATTCATGGATAACTTCAACGTCTGAGTTGGATAGCATTACTTTAACACCTCTCTCATTTAACAAGGCGAATGTATCTCGTAAACGCACTTGATCGTAAAATCTGAACCCATGATGTGTATACGAAGTGAAATCGCTTGTATCCGATTTAGGAGCATAAGGGGGATCAAAATATACGAAGTCTCCAGGTTTTGCGTCTACCACAGCATCAGCAAAATCACCGTTAAGGATCGAAATATCATTATGTTTAAGATAATGGCTAATGTTCTTCAACAAAGGTTCATCTACTATTTTCGGGTTCTTGTATCTTCCATAAGGGACATTGAACTGGTTTTTCGAATTTACCCGATATAATCCATTAAAATTTACACGCAGCATGTATAGTAATCTAGCTGCCTTTTCAACATCAGACATTTTGTCTATTCTGTTGTCTCTATCAACAGATCTTAAATTTAAGTAATAATCTTTTGTGTTTTTCTCCTGGTGGATTTTGAGTAGCTCAATTAACTCCCCAACATTATCTCTAATTTGTTTATAAGCAATTATTAATTCGGAATTATAATCATTAATGGAGGCAGAGCTGGGCATTAACTCAAAAAAGAGCGCCCCTCCCCCAACAAACGGCTCAAAATATCTATTAAAACTCTCGGGCATTAAGCTTGTTAGTTCCGGTATAAGTTGTCTCTTGCCACCAGTCCACTTTGTAAAAGGTTTCAGCCTTGGCATTTTATTCAACATTAATATCTGGCTCTCTTTCTTCTGCAATTATATCATAGCTAATATGTTATTTTGTATAAGTTAGCGGCCTCTTACAGAGCATCAAAAGGCAATGCTATTTAACCATTTATAATAACTTTTGTTTTATACACCTTATATTGTACAATAGTTTTCATCACATTACAAGGATTCCTTGCTGTCACGCACTTAATTCAATATGGTAGTTGATGTTTAAAAAGATGTTATTATAATAGCTATATTCACTTTTATAATTGTGAGTGTATCCAAACACAAACGCAGTCAACTCCCACGAATTTTCAAGCCCTCGTGCAACTAGCGACGGTAGATATGTTGATAATATCGAATTGAGCGCCGCTATGATAGATAGTGCCGCCGCTATAAATATTATAGACGGGTAGTTCTTCCACGCATCTTTGATTACATAAATGCAGTTGCTAAAAATGCTGTACTTTGGTGCAACTTTTTCTTTATTCATTATACCCTCCCTAGACGAAATATAGAAATGCTATTAATTCATTATCATATAATCGTAAATACACGTTCAACATTAGTTAATTATTAATTCAATTTTACTATGTTAAAATTAGTATGTCAAGTAACAGTTGCCCAATACTTGGTTTTGTCGGCTTTTAAGGACGATACGCACCATCTGATTCCCATTACAGACTTTACTAATACTATTTCAGTTATCATAAAGCGTCATTTTGACTACATATAATAAGTAGGCTATAATGATAATCTAAGCAGTGGGAAAGGATTTATAGAATGAAATCTCAATTAACATTAAAAATACTACTTAAAAATTTATTCTACTTTATAATGCTAGTGATAATTATATGGGCAATTTACGCATTTACTACCGGTGTATTATTTTTCATCAAGCATAAGAAGGTATCTAGCGAATACATTGCAAAATCTTGCGCTATTAATTACTATTCTAACGAAACCGGTCCTGATAGAGTCGTTCTAATTGACGATCCATTAGAATCGGGGCTCGCTAGACTAGGAATAATCCGTGATGCGCAAAACACCTTAAATATCGCATATTTCTCCATTGACACCAGCGAATCCGCAGAGCTGTTTTTCGCCGCTTTGCTCGATGCGGCTAACAGAGATGTTCAGGTCAACCTCTTATTAGATGGGGTATTTCACGGAATTAATAGAGAATTAAAGCCAATTTTCTATGCTCTTATATCTCACCCGAATATCGATATAAAGTTATATGAGCCGCCTAGCCCCCTCACACCCTGGACGATTAATAATAGAATGCACGATAAATACATAATTGCCGATAATGGAATCGGCATGATAGGCGGCAGGAACATAGGTGATAAATACTTCAATCCCGATTGGTACACGAAATCAGTCACGAACGATAGGGACGTTATCATAATTAATACGGAATCATATGAATCGACAAGCGTCATTAATGAGATGACTAACTATTTTGATGAAATATGGAGCCATAAGTATACTAAAGATTTGAACATCAAGATAAATAAATCACGGCGGGAAAAGGGAATGGAAAGGCAAATGGAGCTAGCCGATAAACTAGCAAAGGCAAAGGAAACCTATAAGGATAAAATGTTGCAATATTCGCAGATGCTAGATATATCCGTTCCTACAAATAAAATAACTTTTATTCATAATCCGCTAACTAGGTTCTCTAAAGAGCCATGGTGCCTGTATGAAATAACTAAGCTTATGAAAGCAGCAAAAAGTTCAATTTTTATACAAAGTCCATATGTTGTGCCTAGTAAAGCCATGACGAAAGGCTATTTGAATGACATTGATGCCGAAAATATAGATATATTTATTCTAACGAATTCCCTAGCAAGCACACCTAACTACCCAGCATTTTCAGGCTACACTAATCATAGGAAAAAGCTTGTTGACAAAGGCATTACTATATTCGAATATCAGTCAAAAGACTCAATACATGCAAAGGCATTCACTATTGATAATGACCTTTTAGCAATTGGCACATTTAATGCGGATCCTAGGAGCGCATTTTTAAGTACGGAATCCATGGTAGTAATCCACAGTGCCGAAGCCGCTGAAAAGCTTGACGAAGGGTTAATGCAATATATCGAAGAAAGTCTTGTTGTTGATAAGGACTATAACTATATCGAGAGTAATAATGTTGAGGAAGTGCCCGTTAATATTGTAAAGAGGGTTATAGTATTCATCCTATCCCATATTGTAAGATTCTTTGAATTTCTATTGTAAATCGCAATTTCCCAATGCGGTGGCTCGGCTTTCACACACTTTAAATAAGCATAAAACAAGGTGCGACAAATTGTCGCACCTTGTTTTAATTTAAGTTATATAATAGAAATTCCACGTCTCTTCACATTTATATGCGTATCGCAAAATCACTTACTAGCTCCATTACTCAATGTATCATCATACATTAATTTCACAGCGTCACGGATTTCTTGATAGCTTGTGCATCGGCAAATGTTGGATTGCAGCCATTCCACCAAGCCCCTCCACCGTTAGAATTTCATGTCCTTGCGCCTCGACTGCAAGCATTAAACATGACTTCATGGGAAGCCCATCTACCGCAACAGTGCAAGCACCGCAGTCACCATTCAGGCATCCCGGCTTTGCGGAAGTAAGACCTAGCTGCTCCCTCAACACATCTAGTAAAATATCGGAGGGGCGCACGGTTACTTCGTGAATCTCACGATTTACATTCAGCTCTATTACTGATTTACCCTTATATTCTACCATTCTCCCACCTCTTTAATATTTCTAACAAAGTATTTTCAAGTACGAAAAGGCGATACTCTCCTGAACTTTCGCCATCGGAATAGACTTTATCGGGCAATAACGATATTGCCATTTTAGCCCGATTCTCAATTGAATTGCTTTTATTATTCAGCACCTTTTCAATTTCTTTACTTCTAAATGGGTATGAGCATACTCCCGAAAACGCCATTCTAATAGAATTGCCTTTTAAGATAGCGGCAATGCTAACAAGAGGGTAATCTGTTTTTTCGTTCGCCGTTTTCTTAATATGAACATAGGGAGCTGATAATGCCCATATAGGAATATGAATCCTGACTATCATCTCGCTTGAAGATAGCCTCATTCGCCCATTAAATACACTATTAAACGGGATACTCCTCTCCCCTTTTTCTCCATACAATGTGATATTCGCATCCGAAAGCAATAAGGGTAAGCTTGTTTCACGGTAAATTATTGAGCCGCATAAATTCCCGCCAATAGTGATTCTACATTGGTTAGTATGGTCGGCTATCCTACCACAAGAGAGCTTCATCAACTGGAAAAGATTTGATTCGCTTATTTGATAAAGTGTGCATACAGAGCCTATATGCAAAATGTATATCCCTCATGAGAGAATCCTCTAAAAGAAGTAGAATAGGTGTGATTTGAATACACGCACATAGCATCACAAGTTAGATTCTCAATATGGTATGGACCCGTGCAATCCATCGCAATAGCTTTTGACATATAGGGGGAAATATCGGTATATGCACCACAATCAAGCCAATATGTCAAATCAGCAGCTTGGATAAATCCGTTCTCGTCTGCACCTATTTTAATAACTGCCTCTAGTCCTAATCGGCAAGGCATACTTGCCATATCTTGCTCTCTAGGAATTGTCAGTCTTACTGCCTTCCCCCCCACGCTCCTAGATGCTAGATATGCTAGAATCTCCAATGTCACAGGTGCTTTGCCGCCAAATCCGCCCCCTACAAAAGGGACTTTAACTTGGATTTTTCCGACGGGAATTGTGAATGCACCTGCCAATTGCTTACGCACTGAATATGGCGCTTTAGAAATATCTATACTTTTTATCCGTGCATGTGCATGCGTGCTAGTGAGCAAACGAGCATCTAGCAAGCCCGAAGTTGGGAAGTCATCAGTATATTTTGCTTGTCCGGTAACTTTGTACCAAGCATCTTTACGCTTGATGTTCTTCCCGATTGCGGTATTCATATTAATAATTACCCTCCTTTGTATTAAATTTACATTCGTACTCCGATTATATTCTTACCTTATATTTGGGAATTATACCGCAATTACAATATGATAATTCGCAGTTATAGAGGGTGTTTTAACACGGAAAGCAAAATGCCACCTACATTCCTAGGTGGCATTTAGGTATATATTATCTTAGCAGTATTTGTAACGCAATGTTTACACCAAGTAGTAAAGCGGTAATACCGCAATGCAATACCGGCACAAACCTAACTGATAAGTTCTTTCTTATATTTGCAAATCCGGACTCCAAGTATTCAAGGGGCTTAAAAATATAGGGTTTAAATTGATAACCTATGAAAATTAGAATGCTAGTATATAGATTCTGCGTTATAAAGAATGGAATTAACTTCTCTGAAGTGCTCACTATCGATACTTCACGCATCCAAGTTGGCATAATGAATAAACAATACAGAATGTATAAGAGTCGCCAACTAGTATTCATCGTAAAAGCGGTTAGAGCCTTTACCGCAATATTCTTACCCCTTTTAGCGAATAACTTGTTAACTGCATATACGATAACAGCCATCGATATAGCTTCAAACACAATTGAAACCGACGGATTAATCACTCTATCAATTCTCCCAGGTAGAAAGAGATTCAGCATTTTTATAGATGCGCTGAATATCCCTATGAAAAAATTGAATAAACTTTCCCCGTTCTGCGATATACATTTGACATAAAGAAACAGGCTACAGGATACCAAACCAACCAGCTCAATTTAAANGAAACGGAATGTATAATATAACCCACCGTCGCTTCAAATATCCCCCATAATGCACTCCATAGAACAATATCCAAAATGATTGATGATTTCCTTTTACTAACAAAATTACCCATTAACTCACCCACTTAATCTTTTTACATCTATATACCTAAGAAAACGATAAAATACCATAGTGACTAGTGTAATAACTTCTCTTGCGTAAGCCAACTAAAAAGAATAATCCCCTATACACACAATGATATGTGTATAGGGGATTATTCAATATGGTGGGAGATGGTGGATTCGAACCACCGAAGCTTACGCAACAGATTTACAGTCTGCCCCATTTGGCCGCTCTGGAAATCTCCCGTAAAATGGAGCTGGTGGACGGACTTGAACCCCCGACCTGCTGATTACAAATCAGCTGCTCTACCAACTGAGCTACACCAGCATTATTAAATGCATAAATATTATATCATAAGCTAAATGGCTTGTCAACATAAAAATTAAATGCTTTCCAACTACTTTTATATGGTCGGGGCGACAGGACTTGAACCTGCGGCATCTTGGTCCCAAACCAAGCACTCTACCAAACTGAGCTACGCCCCGATATTTTAACTGTCCAATAAATTAGACAGCTTTTATATTATAAACTACTACCACGGTTTTGTCAACACCTTTTTGCACATTTTTAAAATTAATTGTGCTAATTGTTGTTTTATCGCTATTAATGCCAGCATTTCGCCTCATTTATCTACCTCATTATATTGCGATAGAGCATAAAATGTTAATTGTCACAAAATATCTAAATAGTATCCGAGCTTCTAGTTCTATCATTGGATAGCACCGAGTATAATATATTATGCTTATAAAAGTTTTAAGAAAATTAGTTCATAAACTTGCATAAGGTTTTGATTGATATTTTGTGAAAAGCTACAAAGTTACAGTAATCTGCCTAATTTTGTTGTAAAAGTGTGAAGAAAGTGGTATATTTAAATTGACTAATTTTTTAGGAGGGTTTTCAATATGAATGAAAATATGAACGGGCAGTACCCAAATCCGCAAATGCAAGAACCAATGCAACCACAGCAAGGTGGCAATGGTATGGCAATTGCCTCATTGGTTTTAGGAATTGTATCAATAGTAACCTGTTGCTGGTGGCAGGTGTCGGTAGTTGTTGCAATTGTAGGTCTTGTGTTAGGTATATTACATAATAAAAAGCAAACCACGGGTAGGGGCATGGCGATAGCTGGAATCGTGCTTTCCATTGTTGGTCTAGCAATCTCTATAATAATTATAGTTCTAGGTTTAATTGGTATAGGTGTCTTGGAGGACATAACCAAAGAACTTGAAAATATGGGCTAATGACTGCTTTCCCGTAAATCAAAATGCTCATTGCAACAATGCAATGGGCATTTTTCTATAACAAACTTTATAGTATTTGCGGTTTCATTTATTATAACATAAATTCGACGATATCCACGTTTTTTCTTGCAAGATACTATCTATTATGTTATATTTACTTTAACAGGCTTATAGGGAGGTATTAAAAATGTACAATATGAACGGACAGTACCCGAACTACCAATATAATAACTATCAAAATCCCCCGCCGCAAGGTAACGCAGGGTTCGGAATTGCATCGCTAGTGCTTGGAATTATTTCATTAACTTTCGCTTGCTGCATTCCCGTAATTCCCGCTATATTAGGTTTCATCGGATTAATCCTTGGCGCAGTCGGAATAAAAAAGGGCGGCGCTGGTAGGGGCATGGCAATTGCCGGACTAGTATTGTCAATTATTTCAACCATAATAGGAGTTGGTATCATCTTATTGCTTCTTGTGCCAGCACTAATGGAAACACTGCCCTATCAACCGTTCTACTACAACAATATGGATGGTACTTTTGCGTTTTATGGGCTTATATAAGGCACAAAGTTCCTAACCACATAATATAGCAGCATCAACACAATAATCAGAGCCAGCATTAGATTACTTCTAGGTAATATCGCTCTATGCCTACCGAATAAATATGTACCTAATTCAATATATAATATCAATATAATAGTCCCAAGAAGAATTGGTGTTATATTATATTTCAGTGATTTTATAATATTGAAATTCAGTAATGCGATGACACTCCTAGTATTTCCACAGCCGGGGCATAGTCCCCCCGTAAGCTTGTGAAATCTACATTTGGGGAAGTTATTTGCCACTATAATAATCACATCTTTTAAGAGTATTACACATAGTATGGCGATAATCGGAATTGCAATATAGGCGGCTTTTGCTAGGGCATTTTTATTTATGCGACTTTTCATTTAATCTATTCCATTCATTTTTTTCTTATAATTATTCTAACAGAAATATGGAATTTTTTCAAGGATAGTATGCAAGCAAATTTTATTAAACTAATGCACATCTAGCAAATTGACGGTTTGCTGCTGAAATCCCACCATATATTTGGGCATATTACTAAAATTGAAAAAACTTTTGTATTTATATTGACAACCTTTTATATGTCTGATAATATGATGGTAAAGAACTTAATATTTCTAATGCGTAGATAGAGAATAGTAATTGTGATTAAAGTTTTAAGAGAGCCAACATTCGGTGGGAGTTGGCACTGAGATTACAACGAACTCACTCTTGAGCATTCACTTGAAATTGTATCCAAATACAAGATTAGAGTTGAACGGATTTCCACCGATAAAGGGAATAGCATTTTTGATGCGAAAAGAGTGGATGTAGTATGCGGTTATAAGCATTACTATATCAATTGGAGTGGTACCACGGAAGATTATATGCTTTCGTCTCCATGGCATGAATGTCATGGCGGCGGGGGCTTTTTTGTATATAGTGATCCCCCAACCATTGGCATCGGTTAATAATGGGAGGGTTAGTAAATGGGAAAATTAATTGAGATTACAGTCGGTGATATGCTAGAGCATATAGCCGAAAAATATCCAGATTCTCAAGCATTCAAGTATATCAACCGAGATTATTACCGCAGTTGGAGCGATTTTAATAAAGAAGTTGATATTATAGCAAAAGGCTTCATCGCTATGGGCGTAGAAAAAGGCGACCATGTCGCTATGTGGGCGACAAATATTCCTGAATGGATATTGACTTTATTCGCCTGTGCGAAAATTGGTGCAATTCTAGTTACGGTCAATACAAATTACAAGGTGTTCGAGCTTGAATATCTATTAAGACAATCGGATACTAAGGTGCTTGTAATGTCAAGAGGAACAAAGCATAGCGATTACGTACAGATTATAAATGATTTATGTCCATCACTTAAGGATTCTAAGCCCAATAGCCTTAATTTTGATTCGTTACCATTCCTAAAATCTATTATATTGGCTGATAATGAGCCAGAGGCTGGTATGATGCTATTCAATGAGCTATTCGATAAAGCTAATGAAGTTAGCGACGCTAAATTGAATAGAATTAAGGCTGAGCAAGATTGCCACGATGTTATTAATATGCAATATACATCGGGCACCACCGGCTTCCCTAAAGGGGTAATGCTAACTCATTATAACATTATAAACAACGGGAAAAGCATTGGTGAATGCATGAATTTCTCTAATGAAGATAAGCTATGTATCCCCGTTCCTTTCTTCCATTGCTTTGGATTAGTGCTCGGAATAATGGCGAGTTTGACTCATGGTGCGGCAATGGTACCGCTTGAATCCTATCGTCCGATCGATTTTCTTAGGGCAATTGATGAGGAAGAATGCACGGCAATACACGGTGTACCGACAATGTTCATCGCAGCACTTGAGCATGAAGAATTTGATAAATTCAAATTCCCGAAACTACGCACCGGCATTATGGCAGGTTCGCCATGCCCGATTAAAGTAATGCAGCTTGTCGTCGATAAGATGGGCGCTAAAGAAATTACCATTACATATGGTCAGACCGAGGCATCACCAGCAACGACGATGACGACAATTGACGATAGTCTTGAGATTCGTGTTAGCACCGTGGGCAAGGCTATGCCCCATGTTGAAACTAAGATAATCGATCCAGAAACGGGCGAAACGCTTGGTCCAAATCAGCAAGGCGAATTCTGCGCACGTGGATATAATATTATGAAGGGCTATTATAAAATGGAAGATGCCACCGCACAAGCAATTGATGAAGANGGTTGGCTCCATTCCGGCGATTTAGCCATGGTCGATGAAGATGGGTATTATAAAATTACCGGTAGAATTAAAGATATGATTATTCGAGGCGGTGAGAACATCTACCCGAAAGAGCTTGAGGAATTCATGTATAGTATACATGAAGTTCAAGATGTTCAAGTAATTGGTGTTCCTAGCGAACAATACGGTGAGGAAATTATGGCTTGCATTGTTGTAAGACAGGGTATGACGACAACCGCCGATGCAATTAAGAAAATTGTAGGTGAAAATATGGCACGGCATAAAGTGCCAAGCTACGTTGAATTCATGGACGAATTCCCCATGACCGCAAGCGGAAAAATTCAAAAATATAAGCTTCGTGCATGGGCAATCGAAAAGCTTAATCTTAAAAAGGCGGCAGAAATAGAAACGGCATAATCAAAACGGTGAGTGTATTTAACACTCACCGTTTTTTCATGTTATTTTAATCATTAACACAAATCACATTGCAATTTTCATTAACTTTTCTTCGTCTTATCCTTTGAAATAACACTATCAAGTATCATTCCTGTATATGTTATGGGGTCTTTCGTCGTTGCGAATGGCGGAGAATATGCTAAATCCAGATGGGATAAATCCTCCGCAACTGCTCCAAATGTTATTGCCGTGCCTATTACATCTATGCGCTTATCGACGCCTTCTTTCCCGACAATTTGCGCACCGAGGAGGCGCCCGTCGGTTTTATCAGCAATTGCTTTTATCACCATCATCTCCCCGCCCACTGAAATGGGCTTGTTCGGCTTAGTATGATTAATGACAGCAATATCATACCCTTCCTCCCTTGCATTCCTTTCGGACAGTCCTGTTTGTGCAATGCTTAAATCAAACAACCTAAAAATACCCGTACCGAGCACTCCCCTAAATTCCAGACTCCCACCGGTGATGCTATCGCCGCAAATCCGGCCTGCTTTGTTTGCTGTCGAACCAAGGGGGTGGTATGATGGCTTGCCCGTTACAATATTAAAATGTTCAGTGCAATCTCCGCAAGCATAAACATCTTCAATGTTTGTGCGCATTTTGGAATCAACTTTAATAGCATTCGCTACCCCNAGTTCAATCCCTGCCGATTCCGCTAGTTCGCTATTCGGACGAACACCGGTTGCCATGATAACCATATCTGACGATNCTTTACTACCATCTGCAAAAATTACATCTTCGTCGGTAATTTCTACAACAGTTTGCCCAGTCAGCACTTTGACACCCTTTTCCTCCAGATGCTCCTGCACAAGGTCGGCAATATCATCATCTAATCCAGGTGTAACATGGGGTAAAATCTCAACCACCGTCACCCGAATCCCCAATTTGACNANGCTCTCACATATTTCAAGCCCGACATAACCGGATCCAATAACGGTAGCATCTTTGGGCGAATTTCTATCATGGAACTCGATAATTCGATTCATATCAGCAACATTCCTAAGTGTAAAGGCATGCGGCTTGTCAGCACCTTTAATAGGCGGTGTGAAAGCCCTAGCACCCGTTGCTATAATAAGTTTATCATATTTATCGCTGAANACACGGTTAGCCGATAAATCCTTAATTTCNATAGTTTTAGCTTTAGTATTTATCGACAGAACTTCATGCTCGGTGTGAATATCGACATTGTACTTGCGTTTAAAGAACGCAGCGTCACGGGGCACAATATCACGGTAATTTTCAATTTCTCCGCTAATGTAATAGGGCATTCCGCAGCCCGAATATGAAATATCGCCGTCTCTCTCATATATGACAATTTCGGCATCGGGGTTATTTCTGCTTGCCTTTGTAGCGGCTGATGTGCCGGCAGCAACAGCACCAATAACAACTATACGCATTGAACATCCTCCTTAAATTAATACATACTTATATACATTCTGTATAATGACTACTTGTAATAACTAATTGTATATTGAATTTTGCATAGATATGATTAAAAATATCATATTATGATTATATTATATATTGAAATTGAGCAATTATATCATCGTATTGACAATTTACTACCCTTTGCGATAGCAGAATCTGCAATATTAGGGTAGAATCCGTTAGATTCTTATGATAATATGCTATACAATCCGTATAAACTCACGTATATATACTTCATGTAATAGCCATAGTTAGCTACATATCTATATTTTACTATCAAGATTAAATGAAGTCAAATTTCAAGTAGAAAATGATTGACTTTTGCCTTTCTTTGTTGTGCAATGAGATTACTAATTTAGTAGTTTAGTAAATTAGTAATTTACGAGAGGTGATATTATGAAAATACCTACAACATTAAAGCATAAGCCCGTTATTGTTACGGAAAATTACGAAGAT
>JGI24708J26588_10002309_pt1 | contig 14483 bp, 12 predicted proteins | sample BioPla1DNA2_FD_26588 | JGI IMG/M metagenome (IMG submission 26588) | reverse complement strand
CTTTTTATAATTATTAATTAAAATGAATAAGAACTCAAGAGGCGGATTCAGCAGCCTTCACATCATCGATATAGAATATTGCCTGCTCAAATGCTTCCAAATTTTCATCCAATTGAATATAGTAGGAGATGATATGTTTATCTTCCTGGCTATCAATAGTTACTTCTATGAGTTTCTTATCAAGTGCCTTATCCCCTGAATACACCTTGACACCATATAAGGCAAAGGCGCGGCTTATCCTTATACCAGTTTCCACATATCGATCGGTAATTCCATCAAAAACAGGAGGTTCCATATTCTCTACTGTTATGGTTGCTTCTTTTTCTACTGTCCTATTTAAGCCATCGGTTACTGAATATACAATGGAATACTTACCAGGCTTTTGTAGGTCTACTTCCCCTATTATTTTAATCTGGGATGTAATATCTTGGCCAAGGGATGACTTGGCAGTTACGCCTTTTAATAGATCCACTTCATCCCCCAGTGTAATATTTATATCTTTGACTCCTTTAAGTACTGGCTTCTTGTCTTTATAAGGATTTTTGGGATCTGGATCTGTTGGATCCCATCTTACAGAAGCGGGAATTTTTACAGGAACTGGTTTTCCCAAAGGACCAGGATCATTCTTATCGTCATAAATTACAACTGTAGTTCCCACAGGACAATTATCATATATCCACTTAGCATCAATAACCGTCAACCTGATACATCCATGGGAAGCAGCAGATCCTAGTTTGTTATATTGTTTTACCGATAGACTGGCTGGATTTTCTTTCTCATAATAGTATACTGAATGAAATAGTATGCCCCCTACTATTCTAGTAGAGTATTGTCCCCATACATCACCCATCAATAATTTCCAGCGATATTTGGCTTGGGTTTTATAGGTTCCCAGCACTGTTTCTGTCCCTTTTTTACCAACAGAACAAACAAATGCTTTTACAGGAACTGTATACTCTCCATCTTCATCTTTTTCATAAACTGTTATGGTATTCATTGCCCTATTGACTTTTATCAAATAAGGGTAAGCATCTTTTTCCTTTGCCTGGGCCTTGGTCACTCCAGATGTAAATATAATTAAAAATATAGATAGTATGATTGCATTTTTTATTAATTGATAAGTCCTACGACCCTGTCTCATTATGTCTCTCCTTAAAATAATTGTAATGATTAGAAAATTGCTTATCTATTTAACTTTACTATATATGTTTCATAGGATTTATCTTCTGTTTCCCTAATGGAAAATACCACCGTTCCAAGACTCTTGATTAATTGGTGATTAACATTTTCAAATTTCTCTAGCTCTAATTTCCCCACATAGATATATGAAATATTATAAAAGGAGATTAAATCCCTAACCTCATCCTCATTAGTAGATGTATAGATTGTCTGAATATCTGCCGCTCTTACATCTAGTATCTGTGGGTTGGATTTCCAGAGCCATTCGTGGGTTCTCCAACCTAGTACAGTAGGTAATCCAGTAATCACCGATACCCTTTGATAATCTGTATAACTATCTCCATTAGCTTCCAATACAACCGGATTCCCTGATATGTTCTCATTAAGCCATTTTGTTGCCAGGTAATCGTCAGGCATCTCTGTCTCCATAAATGCTGCTGCATCTATTCCCTTATACCTATCCCTATTAAAAACATCACCAAACCAAGCTTTGGTAGCATTGCCAGTATAGAAAATTGTCATAACAAATAAGATTAGACCTACTATTCCAAAGCTCCGTTGCCTTTTTGTCTGACCATAGGCAATCATTCGCACAAAAATATAACCAAAACATATCCCAAACATAATAAATGCCTGATAAGTAAGCTTAAACATGGTATTGGCTCTTTTGTAGTCGCCAGAATAGATATCTTGGACATAAATTAATTCAGGCATTAATATCAAACCAATGGCACATAAACCTATAGTAATTATAAATAAATCAGAGGGTTTTAATTCCTCCATAAAGCGGAATAGCCCCAGTTTGTCCTCGGTGATTTTGTTTTCTTTGGTTTTTCTATTATTTCTTCTAAAGGCACTGATAGAAAATATAAGGAATGAAGTAACCATGGTAATGGGTAGCCCCCATAGGATAATTAATTGATATAGGGGGGTATGATTAACTGCCATACGGATTTTGCTTGATATCTGATCAAAATTAAGTGTAAAGGGAAAACAAACCAGCTCAGATATACCTAAAATCACTATACCCTGTAATAATGTCAGCCAGAGGGACTTTATACTAAAATTATATACAACCATATTGGAAAATAGAATAATAGCTCCAGAAACTACAAAATATATTGGAAAATCCCAAAAATTTGTTGTATGGAAAATTCCTATATAAAATCCTATTAATATAAAATATGGCTGGAATAATTCCTTCCATATAGGCACTCTACTGGTTTCTACATTTCTCCTACTATTTTGCCAGGCCAGAAGAATACCAAGTAGGGTTAATACAAACATTATGTTAATTACATGGGCATGAAGATCTCCCAATACAAAAGAATAGGCTGGAAACTCATGGATTGTCTTGTCATTGGTTTCAGGATTATATCCGATATATCTAGTGGCATCGGGAAACCAATAATGATAATTACTGGGTTCCATTCCCATCACTTTTCTAAATATGGGTATAAACCATTTATATACGGGATAATGCATATTGCCAGCAAGACATACCCCAATACCAGCTATTACACCACCTATGGTTGGCATCATTTTTTTGACTTTTCCTTTGGCATTTCCATCAACTTTGCTATANCCCAAGATTAGATTATAAACCAGAGAATAAGGTAAGACCACTGCCAATGCCGCTATCATCATAAGCATAAGATTATACCCATGGGAAACCTTCACAAATGATAATTTGGTAAGAAAGGTTGCCATAAATTGTCCAACATAATANTAATTAAGATTGGTACCAGAAAACCAAAAATCCTGTGGAGGCATATAATCACTTCGCATCATGCTGGTCATAAATCCATAATCCATAAATTTTTCCGTACCATAAGCTTCTGGCTTAAAAGCCTTGATATAGATAAATATCAAGAATAAAGCAAAGAAAATTAGTTCCTCTGTTGCCAAGGTTCTAAGTAGCTTCGTATCAATTGAGATATTACTTGATACTATGCTCTTATTTGAATTTGATGCATATTTTTTTCTTATCAGAAATAGCACTAGATTTAATAATAGACCCAAAACTAGAGCTATAACACATGAAACCTGAGTAAATTTCAATATACGCAAGGATGATAATAACCACATAAGATAACCTGTGATTGCTATACCTATCACTTTGGAGAAAAGATAGCCTTGATCATGGAAGGTTTCAAATATCTTACTGGTAAGTGGCATATAGCTTATGCCCAAGAGCAGCACTAGTAGCCACCATTGTAGAAAGGGCAGTAAATCACCTCTTAATAAAAAATATGCAAATATCATCAAGCAGATTGCTATAATCAAGTGGGCTATCTTTTTAAATATATGGACTATCTTTTTTAACATATCTTATCACTCCCGGTATTGCCAAATACTAATAAATTAAATTATAATAAAAACTCTTTAATAACCATTATCCTTAAACTTTTACTATGCTTTGCAATTAATCACTATTAATTATTTTGTTTATGGCCATAAAATCTTTTATAGCCTCTTTACCTATCTTTATTATTTTCTTTATATTAATAGAATTAACTCCGCCCTGTCTTTGCCTAAATGTTATGGGGAAATATCTGACTTTTAGCTTCTTCTTAGCATATATTACCGAAATAATAACATTGGATAAATTGTAGTCCTTGGGTATCAGATGAATATGCTTCTTTAGGGTTGCTGTTTTCATCAGTCGAAATGGTGTATTACCATCAGTAATATTAACATGGAAACAGAGCCATAGAACTATTTTCAATACCTTGGTTACAAAGATTCGGGATATTCCATCTTCCCTACTTCTACGATGTCCTATGACCATGTCATATTGCTCCCTCTGCTCCCAAAATGTCCAAAATTCTTCTGGTACTGTTTGTCCATCAGAATCTGTCTGAAAGATATAATCAGCACCTGCATCTATAGCATAATTATACCCATATAAAACTGTAGCTCCATGGCCTCCATTAGGCTTAGTAATCGGCTCAAAGGCTTCCATAGTAGCCGCATATTGCTTCATTATTGAATAGGTAGAATCTTTACTTCCATCATCTATAATCACTAATTTGCTACCATTTCCAACCTTCTCCACAATTGGATACCATTCTTTAATTACCTTCCCGATATTCTCCTCCTCATTATATGCAGGTATCACTATATATAGTTTACTCATATTAAATCCATACCTTTCCCCAGATAATACCTTAATTTATACCATATTATTCGAGTATATTCTAGCCCTTATTTAATCATCTCATCAAAAGCCTGTAGGGCTCTTCTTACAACAGCATCCATATTATAATATCTATACTCAGCCAACCTGCCTATAAATATAACCTTCTTCTCTTGCTTCATATCCTCTTTATAGCGGGCAAATTGTTCCTTACATTCTTTAGTTGGAAATGGATAGTAGGGTTCGCCTTCTTCGGTTGGAAACTCCTTACATATGGTTGTTTTATTATGTTCCTGCCAGGTCAACTTCTTAAACTCAGTGATTCTGGTATAGTCATAATCATTGGGGTAATTAACCACAGGGGCTTCCTGGAATTCTTCCTTATCATAGGTTTCAAAGACAAAGTTAATACTCCTATAAGAAAGCTTTCCATATTTATAATCATAAAAATAGTCTGTAGGTCCAGTGTAAATCATGGTGTCATAGGAGATCTCATCTATAACTTCTTTATAATCGGTATTTAATAATATATGGATGTTTTTATTCACTAACATCTTCTCACACATTTTCGTGTAACCATGTTTTGGCATTCCTTGATAACGGTCACTAAAATACCTGGTATCCCTATTTAAGCGAATTGGTATTCTGGAGATAACCGATGTATCCAATTCGCCAGGATCAATTCCCCACTGTTTCTTTGTGTAGGTTTCAAATATTTTCTCATATATATCCTGACCTACTTTACTAAGGGCTACGTCTTTGCTAGTTTTTATCTCACTTAACTCCACTGCCTGATTTTTTAAAAACTCTTCAACTTCAAAGCAGGTTAGATTCAAATTATAAAGCTTGTTAATTGTTTCTACAGTTATAGGCATAGGTATTAGGTTACCATCTACATAAGTTAATACTCTGTGCCAAAAATCATTCCATTGGGTAAACTGAGATAGATACTGGTAGACCTCCCTGTCGTTAGTATGGAAAATATGGGGGCCATAATTATGAATTAAAATACCTTCTTCATTATAAGAATCATATACATTTCCCGCAATATGATTCCGTTTCTCAATTATTAAAACCTTTTCATCAAGTACATTGGCTATTCTTTCTGCCATGGTTATACCAGCTAGTCCTGCACCTACTACTACATATTTATATTTCATATAATTCCCTCTTTTCCTTATTATTCTTTATCCCTAATTAAATGCAAATGTCCATGATTAATTATTTATGGGTTTAAGGGTATCATAAATGGCTATCTCCCCATGACCTTCACCTTTTTTATATACACACTCATAGGTAGCCTTAATATTATTCTCATTTAGGCTATAATTACCACTAACTCGATTATCATAATCAACTATTATATATCGGATATTATTTTGCTTCACATAATAATCTAGCTGGTCTGGTGTCTTGGCCTCATACATTAACTTGACCATCACATCTCTATATTCTGTATCATATCCTGCAGACCAAGCAAAATATTGCCACCCTTGGTAAAGCATAGCTCCTCCTAAGACAACTTGATTAAGGGCATAATTGGAGGATAAAAATATATCCTGCGAAGTGCTATTTTCAATAATCCACTTGGTTAACTCATCATCCATGTCCAAGATAATAGCTCTTCGGGGTCTATTTCTACGAAGTACAGTTGTAAAATCATAGATACCAGTAGAGGTCAGGCACACTATTAATACTATGGATGCTAGCTTAAGTATTAAGTCTTTCTTAGACCACATTTTATTCAATAAATTAGCAGCAAATATGCCAATCAATATACAAGCCATCATGATATATTTATGATTCACCGTAACATCAACCGTTAAGGATACATGAAAAGAAAATATCAGTGGCGCGCTGAATGCCATCATTAGATACCTGTTAACTCCCTTTTCTATGCAGAAGGCAACCAGTAATACAAAAGGCAGAAGCCCCAATAGCCTCTCCAGATATGACATAACTCCAAACACTGTTTTAGTCTCTGCTATAAATCCATAAAGAAATTCCATGCCTATGGCCGAACCTTCTATAAAATAATTAGATTGTAATAGGGATAGAATTATGGTTATAACAGCCAGTATAAGAAACTCCAATCTCCTTCTAGCCATTATAGCTACTACAAAGAGAACAAGAAGGCAGCCTATGGCTGCAGATCCATGGAAAAAGGACAGTGAACCCAGCATAATTCCTGCACCAATAGCCTTCTTCCAATCTTTAACTTTCCATCCTTCTTTGGTGAAAAATATACTTCCAATCTTATTATCACTATCTATCTTTAAGGCTTCAAAGGCTTCATAAAGCTGGGGTAAAAATAATATTATTATAAAAAACATAACTGCTAATCCAAATGCCAAATGCCTTTGATTACAATAAACATTTAGATTCCAAAGCCCCCAATTTTCATTGGGTGTATAACCGATAAATTCAATATTATCCTTAAGATTATCTATATAGTCTGTTCCTTTAGGTAGGTTTGCTAAATAAGTAAATAATGTTTTGGAACTTCTAAAGGCAAAGAAAAGACAGGATACTATTCCTACTTTAATACTGCCAGATATTTTTAAAGCCAATAAATATAGCATTAAAAATGCACTAACAAAACTTAGGATGCTTGGTATGTTAAATGCATAATCCAGTCTTAAACCTAAAAACTCCAGATTACCAACTAAAAACTGAAACATAAAATGATATCTTATATCTTCCCCAGCATAATGGGAATAGGTAGTCGGAAAATTATTACCGTGGGAAAAAGATCTTATCATACCGATATGAGGAGAAAAATCACTAAAAACAGATATACCAACAAATAATTGATTGTTTTTTATGAAGAAAGTAGTTCTCATTAGAATTATAGCCAGGCTTATTATTCCCAATAGAAGAACTAATTCAGCATAAAATACCCTCTTATTATTGCTATAGAAATTTATTTTATTACTATTACCTTTTTTAAGATAAAAAAAAGCCATTAAAACAGAAGCTAAGACTGCCAATGACATTACTATCGCATTGGATATTAGTAAAGGCATCTGTTTATCTTTAAAAATAGTAGCCATTATATAGGTTGTCCAAGTTAAAGCAAGAGTTCCTGTGAGAAACCAGACTGGAAATAACATAAGGTAAGGGCTAAAAGGAAGCTTCTTCTTATCATAGGTCACTGTGGCTATGGTATAGAGATTAGGAAACACATAAGTACATATGCCCCATCCTACAGTAAAACATAGTAGTAGATACAAAATTCCTAGCATTGCTTTTCACCGCCTTTGATACAACTTGCTACCAGATATCTTGGCCTTGCTTTTACTTCCTTGTATATTTTAGCTAGATATATTCCTATAATGCCAAGGCTGATCATTATAGAACTTCCGATAAGTAAAAGCAACAATATCACTGTTGTAAAACCATCAGTGGCCCTTCCAGAAAATTTCATAAAAAGCGTCTGAATGCCCAGTATAAGACCACCTAAAAACATAATTGACCCTAATAAAGTTATTAAATGAAGCGGTAAGGATGTGTAGGATGTTATTGCATTTATGGCCAATCTTACCAAACGAATAAATGACCATTTGGATTCACCACTGGTCCTATCGGCAACATCAAAGCTAATCTGTTTACGATTAAAGCCTACCCAGACTGACATACCTCGAAAAAACACCGCCCGTTCCGGCATCTTTCTCCAAGCCTCTATAACTTTTCTATCCATTAATTTATAATCAGAAGCCTTATCTAAATCTACATCGGAAGTCTTACGGATGATAAAGTAAAAAAGATTAGCCAAAGACCTATAGATAGGATTCTCTTTGCCTCTAGAACTCTTCACCCCTTCTACCACATCATATCCCTCTAGCCAGGCCTCCACCATCTGGGGAATCAGCTCAGGGGGATGCTGTAAATCCGCATCCATAACCAGCACCATATCACCATCTGCATATTCAAGGCCAGCACAAATGGCTGATTCTTTGCCAAAATTACGGCTAAGCCTCAAAGCCGTTATATGGCTATTGACACTGGCTAATTCCTCCAGTTGTTGCCATGAATTATCCTTAGAGCCATCATCTACCAAAACAAATTCATGGCGTATCTGATGCTTTACAAGTATTTCTTCGATTCTTCCAATGGATTGCTTTATATGGCTTCCCTCTTGATATATGGGTATGACCACAACCAATTTTGAATTTATTGTTCTACTTCTATCCAGTTTATTCGCTTCCATAATATACCTTCTCTAATAAATATAGGTAATGCCATTTAAGTAATATTATACTATAATTGTGCAAAAATAAAAAGTAAAATCCTATCTTTAAAGGGTTCCATTGATATTGCCTAAGACTTTATCTTCCAAATATGGATTGGCTTCAAATATACCATGGACTTCCTGGTCACTTAATCTTTTAACAGCCTCTGCTGCCTGCTTTAATACCATGGAATCATTGAATACATCACCTAATTTAAATTCCAAGGAACCACTTTGCCTTATTCCAAACATATCTCCAGGCCCCCGTAATTTTAAATCTTCCTCAGCAATGTAAAAACCATTATTAGACTTGTTTAATATCTCCAGCCGTTCCTTAGCCACCTTGCTACTGCTACCGCAGACAAAGATACAATAGGACTGATGCTCCCCTCTACCAACTCGTCCCCTTAACTGATGAAGCTGGGCTAAACCAAATCTTTCTGCATTCTCAACCATCATTACCGTGGCATTGGGCACATTAACTCCTACCTCCACTACTGTGGTTGATACCAGTACACTGATCTGCCCTTGGGCGAACCGCTCCATTACATCATTTTTCTCTTTGGCTTTCATCTTACCATGGAGATATTCCACAGTGGTACCCGGTTTAAGACTTGCTTTTAACTGCTCACAGTAGTCAATAACATTCTCCGCCTCAATTGCTTCGCTTTCTTCCACCATTGGACAGATAACATAAGCCTGCCTACCTTCCTCTACCTGATTATCAATAAAACGATAAGCGCTAGGTCTGTAACTGGTTTCTACCACACAGTTTTTAATAGGAAGACGTCTGGCAGGAAGTTCATCAATAATAGAAATATCTAAATCTCCGTAAAGAATGATAGCCAGTGTTCTTGGTATGGGAGTTGCACTCATAACCAGCACATGGGGTTGTCCCCCTTTGGTCATCAGTGCCTCTCTTTGCTTTACCCCAAAGCGATGCTGCTCATCAGTTATTACCAGAGCCAATTTATTATACTCCACTTTCTCTTGAATAAGGGCATGGGTACCTACAATAATATCAACCTCATGATTTTTAATAGCCTCGTAAGCTTCCCTTTTCTCCTTTGCTGTCATGGAACCTACCAACAAGCATATAGATACACCAAATGATGAGAGCATGTCCACAAGGGAGTTATAGTGTTGTTTAGCTAAAACTTCGGTTGGTACCATAAAACAAGCTTGATATCCATTTTTAGCCGTCATTAGAAGAGCCAGTATTGCTATTACTGTCTTACCAGAACCTACATCTCCCTGAATTAGGCGATTCATTGCACTTTGACCTTGTAAATCTGCTTTAAGTTCTTCCCACACTTTCATCTGGGCCTTGGTTAATTTATAAGGTAAATTACTTAATAAATCATCACATTCCTGCTGCTCTGTCATAAGATAATCTGTTTTTATCTGTATTTTACTTTCTCTTAATTTTCTAAGGGCTAGAGAATATAAGAAAAACTCATCAAAGACCAATCTCTTTCTGGCCTTTATCATAATATCCTTATTCTTTGGAAAATGGATTTCCTTTAATGCCTTTGTTCTATCCATTAAATCATATTCTTTGACTATTTTTTTAGGTATATAATCCTTAGCAAAGTCTAGTTTATCAATTACTTGTTTAACAGCTTTAATAACAGCATTGTTAGTAAGTCCCTCTGTTAAAGGATAGATAGGCTGTAATATATTCAGTAGTCTATAATACTCTTCTTTGCTGTATATTTTGGGCTGTTCTATCACCAAAACTCCATTTTTTCTTACTACTTTTCCACGAAAAATATATCGATATCCAGTTCTTAATGTTTTCTGTAGAAAGGGCATATTAAACCAGGTTAAATTCATAAAACCAGAAGCATCCTTGACAACTACATTAATAATTTGTAAGTTCCTCACCCTTTTAATCTTAGGAGTCATATGAACTGTTGCCTCTATAGCAAGGGTTACTCCCTCCTGTATGTTTAAGATAGGTATAGGCTTTGCAAACTCTTCATACCCCCTGGGGTAGTGTTCTATTAGATCTTGAACGGTTTCAATGCTCAATTTATTAAAAATCCGCTCCGTTTTCTCTCCAATTCCCTTAATTACATTTATTCTATCTTGGTACCGCATATATACCACCTTTACTCAAAATCATAATCCATATAATTTAAAATAAGCCACTTATTTNTATGTAAGACCTTAATTATATGTATTATAACTTACCCATCCAAGATATGCAAACATACATTTGGATGGCTTTATAAATAATAAAGCTACTTCAAAATAAGGGTATATAAGTGTAACATCACACCTATATACCCTATTTATTTTTGAAGTAGCCTCGTATACTTAATATCTACATATAAACAAATAATATGTAATTAGTCTACTAATGTCTTAATGTATTCAGCGATTTTCTCATCCTTGCAGTTAGCAAAGAATAATTCCTTAAACTTAGGACCTGCAACTGCTCCCTTAACTAAATCTTGATCGATGTTTTTAAGTGCTGTAATAAGATCAGTGTGGGAATGTTTCTTAACTTCATCAAGTATTTTCTTATTTCTTTGCTCAGGAATAACTCTATCCTTAGGATATCCATTACCAGAACCAAAGCCAAATAATTTTTCGAATACATACTCAAGATTTAATTCTGCTCCCCAACCAAAACCTTTAGCAAATGGTAAGGATACTGCGTTACCATCATTAATCTGAGCAAACATGTAAGCATCACTTGGATCAACTACAAGACCACATAATACTCCTGCGAAGCTGTTAGCTGCAAGCATTGCACCTGCTCCAGTTCCACATCCAGTAATTACATAATCAGCTGCTCCAGAGTTTAATAATATAGCTGTTAAGATACCATTCTGAACATAGGTAAGTTGTACCTCATCTTCTGCAGAATACATACCATAATTATCAACAACATGACCCATTGGCTCAACAACTTTTTTCAGTGTGTTGTAAACAAGCTCATTCTTAGCCGCCTGGCTGTTTTCATTAATTAATGCTATTCTCATTATCTAACATCCTTTCTTTTCTAAATTAATAGTCTATATAAAGATTAAAATCTTTCCATCTTTATATTAACGATTATTTAGGCTTTTGTCAACCAAGGAAGGTCACTAGGTATTACTTACATATTCCGCATATCCCTCAGCTTCTATCATCCCCATTACCTCATAGGGAAGGGCTCCATCTAAAACTGCAGCTTCTATTGGATCTATCATATAATCTGCATAGGGAAGGATAACTTTTACTAAATGCCAGTCTAGCTGACCGCTCAGTACTTTATCAAATATTACACCCTTGGAAGCTGTATCAAGAAAAGGTATTATTTTTTCAATTAAATATTGGGCAAGGATAACTAGATTGGAGATATCTATCTTGTGCTTGATTAAACTTTGAGCTAATTTATCCAATATACTAGGTTTTAGCAAAGGACCTATATTATAATTTGCAGGTGCCTTTCTATCCACTTGTGTATAATAATCAAGATTATCGTTAAAGTAATATTCCATGTAAACATTGTAATAGGATAACATTGTCAAATCAAGCAAATTAATTGCAATTGCATTTTATTAATCTATTTTTTTCATAATATGTTGACAAAATTCAAAAATTACTGTACTATTGTATTAACCACTTAATACACTAATACAGTAGTACAATAGTACAGTTTAAATTACTACTTCCAGGCTAAGAGAAAGGAGATAATAAATGCAATGGGAACTTAATTCCGAACGTCCATTATATCTTCAATTGATTGAGCAGATACAGGAGCGAATTATATCTGGATATTATAAACCAGGTGATAAACTACCTTCAGTTAGGGATTTAGCCACTGAAGCGACTGTAAATCCCAATACAATGCAAAAAGCACTGGCAGAATTGGAAAGAACAGGTTTAGTTCATGCCAACAGAACCAGTGGCCGTTATATTACTTCAGATGAAACATTGATAAAAAAGTTAAGGGGGCAATCAGTGAAAAATCAAGTTTTAGAATTTTTAGAGAAGATGATGCAGATGGGATTCAATTTGGATGAAATTATAAGCTTAATTAAAGACATATCAGAATCAGATAATCTAGATGGGAAACAATTTAACAAGTAAATTAGAGTAGATAGGAGTTTGATAATATGGGTGCAATATTAGAGTGTAAATCACTTACTAAAACTTTTACAAATGTAACTGCCCTATCCAATATAGACTTAACCTTGGAAAAAGGGCGTATTATAGGGTTACTAGGCCCCAATGGGAGTGGTAAAACCACTTTAATCAAGTTGATTAACGGGCTTTTAGTGCCAACTTCAGGTCAGCTCTTAATCAAGAATAGAGAACCTGGTATAGAAACCAAAAAAATAGTTTCTTATTTGCCAGAAAGAACATATCTAGCTGAGTGGATGCGAGTATCAGAAACCATTGATTTCTTTGCTGATTTCTATGAGGATTTTGACAAAAACAAGGCTTATGAAATGCTAAAACGCCTTCAGTTAGAACCAGATAAGAGGCTTAAATCTTTATCCAAAGGTACTAAAGAGAAGATACAATTAATATTGGTTATGAGCCGTAACGCTGATCTTTACTGCCTGGATGAACCCATTGGCGGTGTGGATCCTGCTGCCAGAGACTATATTTTAAATACTATTATAACCAACTACAACGAAAATGCCACAGTTATTATATCTACCCATTTAATTGCCGACATTGAAAACGTACTGGACGAAGTTGTTTTTATAAAAAACGGTTCTTTATCTCTACATGCTTCTGTAGATGAAATAAGATCCAGTAATGGCAAGTCTGTAGATGCATTATTTAGGGAGGTGTTCAAATGCTAGGAAAATTAATAAAACACGAATTTAAAGCTACTGGCAGAATCCTTGGTCCTTTATTTTTGATACTGCTAGTATTATCTGTAGTAAACAAGCTTGTATTAAGTGTAGATTTATTTAAGGGAGCTTTGAAAGTTATTCCAAATTTTGTAATATTTACTTATTTCGTTTCTATCATAGCTGTTGTAGTTGTTACCTTTGTTATAGTAATTATACGGTTTTATAAAAATCTAATGACCGATGAAGGATATTTGATGTTTACCTTGCCGGTAAAATCCCGACAATTAATAAACTCAAAATTAATAATTTCATGTATATGGACTTTGCTTAGCTTGGTTGCTGTAATCGCATCTCTACTAATTGTTTTTGATAATACAGAATTTTCATATTTTATTAAAGAGTTGTTCTACTTAACAAAAAATGAAATAGATGCAGCTTTCGGTGTAAGCAATACTAAAATTCTTCTTATAGAATTAATAGTACTTTTACTTATTAGCATTATCAACAGAATACTTACAATTTATGCCTCTATAGCCATAGGTCAATTGTTTACTGGTCATAGAATTATTGGTGCCTTTGGTGCCTATATAGCTATTTCTACTGTAATACAGATTATATTAATAGCTATCCTCTTATTACTAGGCTTAATCTCAGGTATAAGCTTTGATGAAATGGAAACAATACCACAATTAATAATTCCATTAACCATTATCTTTAATATTATATCCAACTTTGCATTCTACTTTATAACAGATTATATTTTTCAGAAAAAACTTAATTTAGAATAAGTCATAAATCAAATTGGGTATAGAGGGATTAAAATGATATGTTCCCTCCCAAGTGACAAGTTTTGGTTATTTCACTTGTCTACTTAGTAGGGAGCATATAACATATCAGCTTCCTCTATACCCTTATATTATATACTTTAACTGTAAAATAGCACTTTCATTTATAATTAAGTGGATATTTTTTAATAATATATTTCTATTTTATATTGTTGCCAAATGTATATATTCTCTATAGCTATCTGAAGATAATTTAACCTGAATTATTCACGGTGATATAAAACTAAAGGTTTACTCACCATATTGTTGCAAACAGTTCATTTTTGTGGATTAATCATTATAAT
>JGI24708J26588_10002307_pt1 | contig 14504 bp, 16 predicted proteins | sample BioPla1DNA2_FD_26588 | JGI IMG/M metagenome (IMG submission 26588) | reverse complement strand
CGGAAAAGTGGCGTCGCTGTACGCAAATTGGGTGGCACCGCAGAGACTAGGTCTTTGTCCCTTTGGGATAAAGACTTTTTTTATTAATAAAAAGAAAGGAAGATGATTTATGTCAAAAACCCCCTATAAGATTTATTTAACTGAAGAAGAAATGCCTAAAGTTTGGTATAACTTAAAAGCCGTTATGAAAGAACTCCCCCCGCCCATGCTGAATCCGGGCACACTTAAGCCCATTACCGCAGAAGAATTAAAGCAGGTTTTTTGTGATGAGCTGGTCAGCCAGGAGTTAAACACCACTGATCAGTACATTGAAATTCCGGAGGCCTTGCGCAATTTTTACAGAATGTTCCGTCCGTCACCCCTGGTGCGGGCCTACTGCCTGGAAGCAATGCTGGATACACCGGCGGAAATTTACTATAAATTTGAAGGCACCAATACCTCCGGCTCCCATAAATTAAATTCAGCTGCAGCGCAAGTGTACTATGCCAAACAACAGGGAATTACCTCCTTAACCACAGAAACAGGTGCCGGGCAGTGGGGCACGGCACTGGCCATGGCTTGTGCCTACTATGGCATTGATTTGCAAGTTTTCATGGTCAAAATTTCCGCCGAGCAAAAACCATATCGCAAAACTGTAATTGAGACATATGGCGGTAAAGTCATACCTTCTCCCTCTAACACCACTGAAGCAGGCCGCAAAATTTTGGCGGAGGATCCTGAGACTACAGGCTCTTTAGGCTGCGCCATTTCCGAAGCTTTGGAAGTAGCCATGAAAACAGAAAACTGTCGCTATGTTTTAGGTAGTGTTTTGGATCATGTTCTGTTGCATCAATCCATTATCGGCCTGGAAACAAAATATGCCTGCGAAAAATACGGTATTGAACCGGACCTGATCATTGGCTGTGCCGGCGGTGGTTCTAATTTCGGCGGTCTCATTGCCCCCTTTATGGGAGCTAAAATTAACGGCAAAGCTGATATTCATTTTATTGCCGTGGAACCGGCTTCCTGTCCTTCCCTCACCCGGGGTAGATATGCTTACGACTTTGGTGATACAGGCCAAACCACGCCGCTGATTAAAATGTATACCCTGGGTTCCGGCTTTATCCCCTCGCCCAACCATGCCGGCGGCCTGCGTTATCACGGTATGAGCAGTATTGTTTCTAAACTGTATCATGACAAATATTTAGAAGCCCGTGCCGTTGAGCAGACAAAAGTTTTTGAAGCGGCAACCACATTTGCTCGTTGTGAAGGAATTTTACCGGCACCTGAATCTGCACACGCTTTAGCCGTAGCCATGGATGAAGCTTTGCAATGTAAAGAAAGCGGGGAAAAGAAAACTATTCTTTTCGGGCTGACGGGTACAGGCTATTTTGACCTGGCCGCCTACAGGGATTATAATGAGGACAAAATGACGGATTATATTCCTACCGATGACGATTTGGCCAGGGGCTTTGCCACCCTGCCCAAGGTAGACTAAAATAAAGCAAAAGAAAGCAGGGACGTGCCTAACGGCACGCCCCTGCTTTCTTTGTTCGTATTACTTGGCGTATTTTTCCGGGCCGGTTACATATAAGTCGTTTCCTTCGGCATCTGTGACAACAATGCAGGGGAAGTTTTCTACTTCTAATCTGCGGATTGCTTCCGGGCCCAAATNTTCATAAGCTATAACTTCAGCCTTTTTGATGGATTTGGAGATAACGGCTGCAGCGCCGCCGATGGCAGCAAAATAAACAGCTTTATTTTCCACCATGGCATCTTTAACTTCCTGACTGCGCGGTCCTTTGCCGATCATGCCTTTTAGGCCTAATTTTAAAACATCAGGCGTATAGGCATCCATCCGGTAGCTGGTGGTTGGTCCGGCTGAACCCAGTGCCTGGCCGGGTTTGGCCGGGCTGGGGCCAACATAATAAATAATTTGGCCTTCCAGATCAAAGGGCAATTTTTTAGTTTCTGCATACTCTTCCAGGAGCCTTTTATGGGCTGCATCTCTGGCTGTATAAATAACGCCGGTTATTTCTACGCGTTCTCCCGTTTTGAGATTCGCGATCACATCATCCGTCAGCGGTGTGGTAATTTTTTTGGTTTCCGACATCTTTATCCCCCTTCTACAATACTACTTCGGCGTGACGAGCGGCATGGCAGTTTAAGTTGACTGCCACAGGCAGGCCTGTGATATGAGCCGGGAAGTACTCGATATGAACGGCTAAAGCCGTAATCCGTCCGCCCAACCCTTGAGGACCGACACCTGTGTTGTTGATTTCTTCTAACAGCTCTTGTTCCAACTGCGCATATTGCGGATTTGGATTTGGTTCGCCAACTTTTCTTGCCAGCGCTTTTTTCGCCAGTAGGGTTGTTTTTTCCATCGTACCGCCAATACCGACACCTACGACGACAGGTGGGCAGGGGTTGCCACCGGCAGTTTTAACGGCGTCCACAATAAACTTTTTCACGCCTTCCAGGCCGGCAGAAGGAGTTAACATAGCCAGTTTACCCATGTTCTCGCTGCCGCCGCCCTTGGGCAGAATGGTGATTTTCAGTTTATCACCGGGCACAATGAAGGTATGAATTATGGCCGGTGTGTTATCACCGGTGTTTTTACGGTTAAATACAGGATCCAAAACCATAGACTTGCGCAAATAACCGTTAGTATAGCCGCGGCGTACACCCTCATTAATGGCATCTTCCAAACTGCCGCCGGTAATATGCACATCCTGGCCTACTTCGATAAAGAAAACGGCGGCGCCTGTATCCTGGCAAATGGGATAATCATTATCACGCGCATAATGCACGTTTTCTAAAATTTGGTCAAAAATATATTTACCAAATTCAGATTCTTCCTGCTTGCTGCAGGCCACAATACGATCTTCCACATCTTTGGGCAGATCATATGCTGCTTTCATGCATAACGCTTCCACAGCGTCAACAATCTTGTCAACATGTACTTCTTTCATTGCTCTTCCTCCCGGCAAAGTTATTTCATGTGGATTACAGCTCCACATAAGTTTAGTTACTGATTCTTCCCCACTACGATAAATTTTACTCTTTGGGAGGGGCAGGGATAAAGTCGTTATCCATTAACAACTGGGTCATATTGCGTGCATGGTAAATATGCTTTTCAGCTTTAGCGCGCAGTTCTTCTTTAGTTAATTTGTTTTTCGCAATACCTAATTCAATGGCTTTCAGGCCCACATTGACAGCCTGGCGGACGAATACTTCCACATTATCCATGGTGGGCAGGAGATTATCTTCGTCCATGCCGATTTCCACGCCGAGATCAGCAATGGTTTCTGCTGCCGTTACGCACATTTCATCGGTAATGGTGGATGCCTGAACGTCCAATACGCCGCGGAAGATACCGGGGAAGCAGATGGAATTGTTAACTTGGTTGGGGAAATCGGAACGACCGGTTGCCACAATTTTAGCACCGGCTTCTTTAGCTTCCCAGGGCCAAATTTCCGGAATGGGGTTGGCACAGGCAAAAACAATAGGATCTTTAGCCATTGCTTTAATCCATTCAGGCTTAATGACATCGGGGCCGGATTGAGACAGTGAAATTACTACGTCGGCACCTTTCATGGCTTCGGCAATGCCGCCCTTACGTCCTTCAGCGTTTGTAATTCTTGCCAGTTCAGCTTTCTGCGGATATTTGTCTTCCAGTTCAGCAACACGATCTTTATGGAGAATACCTTTACTGTCTACAACGAAACATTTTGCAGGATCGCCGCCGGCAAAGAAAATCAGATTGGAAATACAAACGTTGGCAGCACCGGCACCAATGAAAGCAATGCTGACATCTTCCAGTTTCTTACCAACGCAGCGCAGGGCGTTAATTAAACCGGCCAGAGTAACTGTGGCAGTACCTTGCTGGTCATCGTGCCAGACAGGAATACGGCACTCTTTGCGCAGACGGTCTAAAACGTCAAAACATTTAGGCTGGGCAATGTCTTCCAGGTTAATGCCGCCAAAGCTGGGCTGCAGTAATTTCACAAACTCCACCAGTTTATCGGGATCTTTCGTGTCAACGCAAATGGGGAAGGCATCTACACCACCGAGGTATTTAAACAGAAGTGCTTTACCTTCCATAACCGGCATAGAAGCTTCCGGACCAATGTCTCCTAAACCAAGAACACGGGTTCCGTCAGAAACAACAGCCACAAAATTGCCTTTATTGGTATGTTCAAAAACTTTTTCCGGGTTTTCAGCAATATCTTTACAGGGAGCGGCAACGCCCGGGGAATACCAGACACCAAAATCACTGTAATCACGTACGCTGGCTTTTAAGCTTACTTCAATTTTACCTTGGTAAAACGGGTGCAGGCGCAGTGCATCCTGGGCAGGTTTTTTCGCCTTTTCGAGAAGTTCTTCTTTGTTGATCATATAATTACACTCCTTTAAATTATCCTCAAAACTTGTGCTCTAAAAGATTAACAACATTCCATATCTTTTCCGGCAGAGTTTAAGTTTTGTGAATTGTGCAAAAAATCATATAGTAGGGAAAAACCTGATTGATACGTATCAATCAGGTTTTTCTGTATCAATATGCCAATAAATCTTATTCGGGAATAGCCATGTCGGGCTGACCGGGTTCGGATTGTTTTGCTTCCGGATAGTAGGTCATAATGGTTTCGTGGACACGGCTGATTTGGTCGGCCATGTTTCTGCCGTCTTCGGCGGAAGTCTTCAGGCCGTGAGCTGATACTGCGGAGTTACCCATTTTCAGGTAAACCGGGGAAACAATGCGGACCATTTCAGGTGCATCATAGGTACGGATGAAGCCACCGGATGCGGGCGGGTTGTCTGTATGCAGGTCAATGGGTACATCGATAGCTTCACGCAGGGCAGCCAGCATGGGCAGTGTCAGGTCACGAATGGGGTTAATGGTGTTTGCACCCAGTTTTTCGAACAGTTGGAAAGAAGCAGGGTTACATGCACCCATGTGTGCGGAAAGCTTAATGCTTAAGTTTTTCGGCAGATGGCCGGCTTTACGCAGTTCGCTCAATACCCACAGGAAGCCTTCGTCGTAGCAGAGAATACCGCGAACACCAAGATCGCAGGCACGCTTTACGTCTTCAACGGCACGAACGACATTTTCCATACCACGGAGACGATAACCGACGCGAACACCTTGAGCTGTTTTTACGGTAGCACCGATATCATATTCAGCACGGGGACCTGTGGACATGTTCAGTTCACAACCCCAGTCTTTAGCAATGGCAACATATTCTTTAATGTCTTTAGTGGTATGACGGATGATACCATAAGTTTCGTCGATTTTGTTAATGTGTACGCCATATTCTTTCCAAGCTTTTTCCAGCAAAGCTTGCATACAGGCCGGGGAGTTAACTGTGGGAACTTCAATTCTGAATTGCGCGCCATCCGGGAAGCGCTTAGTGGAGGTAGGCAGATCGTATCTGTCACCACTGGGCAGGCCTAATTTTTCCAGCTGTTTCCTTGTTTCTTCGAAGAACATCATTACTTCTCTCTCCTTTTTGACTTCCTTATTTTGTTTTAGCTTCGAAAAGCCTATATATTTTAAGCTTTTAGCTCTGAAGCTCCATACTTTTTAGCAAGTTCATTTAACTGCTGCACAACTTCTTCATCCAAAGGAACACCATTTTGTAAATTCTTTTGGGTGTTATTGTGTTCAATTTCACCCAGCATAAAGACGGGGCCACCGTCCACGGAGGGCAGTGCTTTGATCTTCTTAATTACTTCGTCTACTCTGTTTTTAAAGATATTGACATCATCAAATTTTGCTATATCCAGGGCCATAAAGAAGTGTCCTGTTTTAGAGGGACCGCTGTAGTCTGTGATATTTTTCACGGTTCCTGTCATAGTATTTGCTGTTAAAATTCCGCAAAGAATGTCAACGATGAGCGACAGGCCAAATCCTTTAACACCGCCGATAGCTTCCAAACTTCCTTCCAAGGCGGCATGGGGATCTGTAGTCGGTTTCCCGTCTTTATCAAGCGCCCAGCCCAGGGGAATCTCATCACCGGTCAGGGCTGCATAGCGGATTCTACCGCGTGCTGTAACCGTAGTGGACATATCCAACACTATGGGAGGACACTCATTAGCCGGCACAGCAAAGGAGATGGGGTTGGTACCCAATAGTGGGGTTTTTGTCCTAAAGGGTGCCATGGCGGGAGAAGCATTGGTACAGACAATGCCCACCATGTCTTCCTCCAAAGCCAGCATGGAATAATATGCCGTGATCCCGAAATGGTTTGAATTTTTCACAGCAACCATGCCGCAACCGAAATCTTTGGCTTTTTGCATGGCAAGCTTCATGGCATGATGACCTGCCACTTGCCCAAAGGAATTATTGGCATCCATCAGGGCTACGGCACCATTATCCATGAGCGTTTTTACCGGTGCATTGGCCGACATCACACCTGCTTCGATTCTGCCGACATATGTAGGCAGTCTGACGATGCCGTGTGATTTAACTTCCCGGAGGTCACCTACAACTAATGTTTCAGCAATAATTGCTGCACTTTCGGACTCTACACCCACTTTAACCAGAACTTCTTGGGCAAACTGTCGCAGCGTTTCGACAGGGAAATAGTGTTTAGTCAACTATGTCACCTCCTCACTGCCAGCAGCATTTATGTGACAAAGATTACAACTTATTTTTTTAGATGATCAGGTAGCGGAGGTGCATAAGCCCAAACAATCTTAAAGGGTGTATCCCCGGTATTGATAATTTCGTGTTCAACACCGATGGGGGAGAAAATTGCCGTACCCGGTTTCAAATCGTACTCTTTACCGTCACAAATCAGCTTACCTGTGCCCTCAATGACAAACATAGCTTCTTCAGAATCAGGATGTTTGTGCAGAGGAATTCTGCTGCCGGGCTCGGTAACATTTGTGCCCATGGAAATTTGCGTGGCACCAACGGTATGTTCACTGATTAAAATCTTGGAAACGCGGGGTGGTTCTCTTCTTGCTCCTTCAACTTCGCTTTCGTGTACAATTACTCTGTCAGCCATTCTTTCGTCTCCTTTCTTTATAAATTTTTATCCGCCCTGCAGGTACGGGAAAAGCTCAATTGTATCATCCGGATGAACGATACATTTACTTTTTGCTTCCCATCTCCCGTTCCTGACAACGAGCCCGACCTGTTCGGCCGGAATCTGCTGGCTTTCCAAGAAAGCCAACAGCGGCATAGGCTCTTTCAAATCATATTCCATTTCTTTTTCCGGCACATAACTTTTAAGCGTCAGATTGAAGACAATCTTAGCCATGGCTTACTCCACAATAGCTTTATTAATTTCTTCCTCGCTTAAATCAAAGACACTTCCTGTGGGCTCCAGCTTTTCGGTATAGAGAAATTCAGGCAGCTTATCCTGAGCAGGGCTAATACCAGCAGCCAAGTTAAATTCNCGTTCCATTTTAATGGTGTCATATCCTATCTGCCAAATATCATTCACCGACAGTTCTGTGCCAAGCAACGAGTTAACCATGGTGGCTAAAAGTTCCGGCTCTGCAAATAATGGCGGTCTGGCAAACATACATAGACCTAAGCAGTCTAAAGTGGTAATTTTAATCTGTGTATTGCGCGATAAATCTCCCTGCTGGGTTGTGCCTAAGGGATCCACTTCATTGCGCGCCCCAAAGCAGTTTCCGGCAGTATGGTCTGCCCCCATGGGCGAGATGGCATAGGTTACACCGTTACCTTTAAGTGCCCTGGGATCATAACCGGCAAAAGCCTGACCTTTAGCCACAGGAATTCGGCGACAGCCAAGCACTTCCCCGGTAACATGAGCACCATTACCCAAAACCCTGCCCAAGGGCGTGTTATCATAGATTTCCTGGAACAGCTTCACAGCAGCTTCAATATCGCCAAATTCAGCCAGACCCATTTCCATGGCAATACCTAACGTGGCACCCATTTCAATTGTGTCTAAACCCAGGTCATTACAGATATGGTTTAATCTTGCTACATCATCGAGATTAGTCATGCCACAATTGGAACCCAGCAAGGCAATATTTTCATACTGCAAGGTTGAGCAAATTTTCTTGCCGTTTTCATCAGGATAAATATTGCTGCATTTAATGGCACAGCCGTTCATACAAGTCATACCGGTTCTGCCTTCGCCGCCCCGCTTAACAATAGTTTCATACATTGTTTCTCCGGACAGGTTCTCTGCATACTCAAAAGATCCCTGACTAAAATTGCGGGTAGGCAGTGCACCCATGGCGTTAACGGCTAAGAAAATACCGTTGGTACCAACTTTTTGGTTAACATTCTTTACCTTGTCGCTGGTTGCCAAAGCAGTTGTATACTTTCTGGCGGCTGTCACAAAAGCATCGCGATCATGATATTCTACCTTGTTTTCTTTACCGCCGACGGCAACAATGGCTTTTAAGCCTTTACTGCCCATAACGGCACCTAAACCACCGCGAGCAGCAAACTTCAATTCACCCTGCGGATCAGACACAGCCACAGAGGAGGCTTTCAGCATCCGCTCTCCGGCCGGGCCTATACATAGGACAGAGGCACGATTGCCGTATTGTTCCAGCAACTTATTTGTTGTATCATAAGTGCCCAGGTATTTCAGGTCGTCCCTGACTTCCAGCTTAATTTCATCGGGGCTGACGATTAACACATAGGAATGATCGTCTTGCGGCAGATCCTCCACCACAATGGCTCTAATGCCAAGGCGCCCGAGGATCCAACTAAAATTACCTCCCACATTGGCCTCCTTAATGCCGTTAGTCAGAGGGCTTTTTGCGCCGATGGAAGTTCTGCTGCCACTGGAAGCAGGCGTGCCGGCAAACAAACCGTTGGCAACAACCAGTTTGTTAAAGGCGCCCAAGGGCTCACAGGTAGGATCTACTTCGTCCAACAGAATCCGAGCAGACAAAGCTCTTCCTCCAAGGAGCTCATACCCTTTATTGTCTTGGCGGGTGATTTGACCGTTTCTCATATTCACCCTGACAATTTCCGGCATATTAAATCGCTCCCTTCCGTAAATATTTCTTAAATAAATCCGGTAAAAATATGACTGCCAAGATTCTTTTTTACCGCATCGCTACTCTTACCACAAAAAAGCACTACTCTTCCGCTTCAAAAATTGCCTCATTTGGACATGTGTTCATACAGGCGAAGCACTCCATGCACACATCAGGATCAATTTCGTACTTACCGTCTTCGCTTTCGTCGATTGCTCCCACAGGGCAAATTGAGGAACACAGGCCGCAGGCGATACATGTTTCTTTATCAATAACTACCATATTTTTGTCTCCTCTCCCAATTTGTACGTGCAACCCCCGGGCCAAATCCAGCCTGGGGATTGCTTTCTGGTTGTATTTGCCTGGTTTGCCAGGACAGGTAAAAAGTCAGTTAAGAAAGTATTTGTTGGGAATAATTTGGATTTATAGTATTATTTCCAGTCCTGCTCTGTCGAGATTCCGTAATCGGAACGAGAATATCAACAGTAAGAGCAAAGCCTGTATTTTAATTTGTCAAAGGTCTAGGAGAAACTTTCACATTCTCGGCGCTACTAACACCAACCCCGGGTGGGCGCCGACAAAAGCGACGGGACAGCAAGCAATGCCTGTGGCTCCTTTGGCAAAACCGGCACTGCTGTCAGGAATTCTGAAATTGATTCCTGAGGCCTCGCCACTTAATGCTTTACAGCTTACTATCCTTCCTCAACCACATCGGAAGTAAAGATTTTAGCCATTTTCACTTTACAAACATCATCGCCGTCAAATTCAATGGGGAGAATTTCCGGCGGCATGCTGCCGTTTAATTCCATGGAATGCATAATGACATTGGCCATAGGACAGCTAAGAGGCTCTAAATTCTTATTTCTCCACTCGTTTTTCACATTTTCCAGAAGACAGCCTTTAATTTTTAAAGTAACGGAGAGGTTATCTTCTTCCATCTCAATTTTTTCGGCAAAACCGTTTTCCTGTAACCAGGCTACTAAACCTTTAAGGTCTTTAAGATCCCCAAGTTCTTTTTGGAAAAATGAAACTCCTACCGTGGTCATACGATAACGGGCACCGCGTCCACGCTCATCGTAAAACTGTTTTTGCGCTTCATAAAACAAAGTGTCTCTAAACTGGTCTAATTTGCTCACGCAAGTCCCTCCTATTCCTTATCCTTGGAGTAATATGGCTGCCCATATTTTTCTGAGAACACCAGATCTTCTAACGGAATTCTGGGTCTGGGTCTCGGAATGCGTGACGGCTGCCCGATAGCAATAATACTAATGGTCTTATACTCCTCAGGAATATCGAAGTATTCGTTCAGTACCATTTCATCCCGCACATCAATGCAGGGAGCAACCAACCAACAGGCACCCAGCCCAAGCGCGGTAACAGTCAGCAACATATTTTCAATGGCTGCAGATGTATCAAAGGGTAAATCCCAAACATCTTTTCTGCCGAAAACAACAATAATGATATCGGATTCGTTAACAAAAGCCGAAACATCACCGGATGTTAGTTTTTTATAGGCTGCCTCTCTTTTGGCTTCATCTTTTAAGCCGGCAAACCTTTTCTGCATTTGTTCACTTAAAAACTCGCCTGTAAACCGTCTGCCACTGCCACGGCGCGATAAATCGGAGAGAAATTTTTTGTTTTTAGCGTCTTTGACCACAATGAAACGCCAAGGCTGTGCGTTTTCTCCGGAAGGAGCCTGCCGTGCGCTTTCTAAAATGAGACGAATGTCTTCCTCGCTTACCTTACCATCAGTATAGTTGCGGATACTTCTGCGGTCATTAACAACCTGCATAAAAGTGTTTTTAACGTCAGACATATCACACCTCAATTTTCAAAGATTTAGTTTCACGGGAAATGCTTGCATAGAGGCATTATGCCTCCATGCAAGCAACTGATTGAAATTAAATCGGATACCTATGGGAGTACAAGCTTCTACCGCCGTTAAAGGGCCCCTTAAGCAGTTCTTCAATAGTTTTCTTGTCTTGTTCTGTAACAACCTCGGGCTCAGGCAGTTTGCCGGGCGGGAAGCGCTCCAGAATATCATTATGCAGTTTAATCAGGTAATCAATTAAGGCTTCCAGACCTTCTTCAGCTTTCTTCGGATCTGCCAAGGTGGGCTTACCAATAACACCTTCAGGATAATTAAGAACTTCCAGACCACCCATACCATACTGGGCATGGCCGGGGATGGGATATTGATAGATGTCTCCGCCCAGGTCCACATGACCTTCGGGGAAGAAGCCCTTGGGCTCTTTCTTACTATCTTCCATATCTTCTTTCTTATTCATTTCCGGGAAGAGAGCCATGGCATAAGAAGCTTCAACTTCATCAGCATGTCTGAAAGGTGTCTCAAACTTGCCGCCGCGCTTCTGGTCTCTCAGATATTTTGCAATAGCTGTAGGCCAGTTCACGAAAGCAATAATGGCCGGCACCTGACAGATTTTACCAAATTGCTGAACAGCGTTTGGAATGACGTATTCTTGTCCATGACCGTTAATCAGAATTTGCTTGCGGAAACCGGCATTCCAGTAACCGGCAATGATGGCGCGTAAGTAAGCAATAAATGTTTCTTCAGGAATGACAATGGTACCGGGCATCCCAATTTGGTTGGCAGGGTGAGAACCGAACCAAATGGGCTGTGAAACTGTGCAGCCTGTTTCTCTGGCCACAATTTCTGCCATTCTGGTTACCAGGAAACCGTCTTCACCATAAGCTTGACCTTTCCCATGATACTCAGTGGCACCAATCGGAATGATGATAATATCATTCTTTTTCAGGCGCTCTTCGACTTCTTTACCCGTCATGTTCTGGAAATAAATGCCGTCGGCCTTATCTAGAGAGCCTTTTGAGTATTCATACTTCAACTTTGTAACCTCCTTTTTAATAAAATCCTTTTTGGGAAATTGATTCCACAGGAAAACATGAGGACATCATTGGGTGAAACTATGAGAAAACTTAAAATTATTATCTTTTTCCCATTAAACTATGCTATACTTATCATACAACGATTCCATTAATTAATCAAATTAATGTTACTAATACCATTTATAACTACAAATTATTAATCGCCTCCCCTTCTTCTTCACTTTTTGGCTTTGCCTATCAAAAACGCCAGTATCCCCTACAAATACTAATAAATAAGGTGGGAACACAATGGAACTACATCAATTGGAATATGTTATAGCATTAGCCAAATATCAGAGCTTTACCCGTGCAGCCAATGAAATCAATATTTCGCAGTCTTCCCTCTCGCAGCAAATTAAGAAGCTGGAGGATGAGCTGGGAGTAAAATTATTTGACCGGACTACCAGGAAAGTTAAACTGACCAATGCCGGTAATGCTTTTTTGACACATGCCCAGAAAGTACTGATGGAAATTAATCAATCCAAGAAAACCATGAAAGAGTATCTTTCCGTTTCGCGGGGACAAATAAAACTGGGAGTACTGCCGGTAATCGGACATTTCCGCATCACAAGTTTGCTGGCAAACTTCCAAAAAAACTATCCGGGCGTAAAAATGCAATTTAAAGAAGGCGAATGCCATGAACTGTTGCAGATGGTCATGGCCTCCAGAGTACATGCGGCTTTTATCAGTGAAGCTTCAGAAAACCCTCATATTAAAATTCACCGTCTTATCAGGGACCATGCGGTACTTGTAGTTAACAGCATGCATCCTTTAGCTGCAAACGAGACTGTTGAACTAGGGGAACTGGCTAAGGAAAAATTTATTGTNGCGCACCCCAGTTCAGGCCTGTACAAAAACTTTACCAAGGCTTGTACCGCGGCAGGCTTTGAGCCGGATATTTTGTATCATTGCAACCAGGTTGAAACTTCTTTAGAACTGGTGAGGGAAAATTTGGGGGTGACAGTTTTATCCTCCCAAGTAGCCCAACGCTACTCCAAGCGCGGCATTGCCATTACGAAAATTCTCCCCGAAATACCACGCCGCATCTCTTTAGTTACTTTAAAAGATACGGAACACGAGCCGGCCGTAAATATTTTCATTAAGTATGCCATTAATTGGGCCAACGATTTAAAGAAGCAAAGTTAGTAAAAAGACGGGGCTAATCCCTGTCTTTTTACTTTTACGGTACAGTTAAAATCTGGTGAGACCTATGACAATATCGGTGTATTTTTCATAAGCTGCCCGCATCAACGGCTCTATCTTTTCATCTACAGGCGGGTATTCTTGCTTAAACTCATCAAAACTTACCAGGTATTTTGATTTAAACTCCGGATACAGGTGAGAAAACTTTTCAATGGTATCTTCTTTTTTGGCTGTTGTTACCGGCTCACCCGCGTTATCATACTTGCCATGCTCCAAGACGTATTCCATAACAGCCACATAATTTTCCGGATTAATATCATTTAAATTCAGGGCTCCCTTATCAAAGGTAAAGTAATAATTTCCTCCCGGAGCCAAAATATCTATGAGCTCTTTGGCTTTATCAATACATTTTTCTTTAGAAGCGTTTTTCAACAGTGTCAGCGGGTAAAAACCGCTTAAAACCATTTTTTTGCCTAATTTATCTTTAAATTTTTGCGGATCGCCGTATTCCATATACAAGCGTGTTCCTTGCGGCAGCTCTTGTAAGTAATCAAGAAAACGTGTCCAGTCACCTTCAAGAAAAATAGACANGGCTTGACCACGCTCTGCACAGATGTGGCAGATTTTATAAAAAGTCGGCCAGTAAAACTTTTCAAAATCTCTATTATTAAGAAAAACAGCCATATGCGTCATAATCATATTACAACCCAAGGGGCTGGTTACTTTTTCCTGACCCATGTGAATTAAATATGGCATAATGGCTTCCAGAGCTTCCAGGAGTTTTTCCGGCTGTCTTTTCATATCTAAAAAGATCTTGGTAAAACCTCTGTGATGATCGGCAATATAATCAAAGGGGACTGCCTGCAGTGCCTGGGAGCCGGCAGGAGGCGTAAAATAACCATACCGCTCAACCATAATGGCATTGGCAATTTCGAACTCCCGTTTCATATCTATAGTTGAGAGGGCTGCTTTGGCAAAATTAAGTGACCTGTGTACTTCACCTTGGGCATAACCTTTATTCATGCGCGGCAGGCATACTTCCAGCATAAAATCCAGCGGGTTTTTTATCAGCTCATCATACTCATCAGCCTCCATAAAGGAACGTTCTGGATGCTGGATCATGCCAGTCTTACTCATTTCATTGACTAAAGACTGCTGAAACATCATGGCAATAGGNTTTGCGGGCAAATCCAAGGGGCAATGTATCTCCCCTGGCCACTTCTCTGCCCTTCTCATAGATGTCCACCAACAGATCCGCCGTATAACTGTATTGGGTTGTCATTAAATCTTTGCCGGCGTATTGGATGTAATACTCTGTTTGCAAACTGTCCTGCACCGGAATTCGATCCGGAATGATCCCTGTATACAAATCTGTATACAATTTTGTCCGATATTCTTTTAGCGCTTTTGCATCCATGAATACACCTCCAGCTCTGCTTTTTTATGGTACTTTTATTAAAAGTATATCTGTCCCCGCCCAGATTATCAAGCCAATATTC
>JGI24708J26588_10002304_pt1 | contig 14521 bp, 9 predicted proteins | sample BioPla1DNA2_FD_26588 | JGI IMG/M metagenome (IMG submission 26588) | reverse complement strand
AAAACAGAAGTATCCTGAAACTCATCTATCATGAAATGGTGGAAAAGTAATCCGCTTTTCTCATAAATAAAGGGTGCGTCGCTATGATCTATAATCTGGTTTAACAAAAGGTTGGAATCAGATATCAGCATCAATTTTTGGTCAACAGTCAGCTTTCTGATTTGTATGGTCAAGTCGGACAATATTCCCAGGGTATTCAGATGCTTAAGGATAAAACCAGCCGTATTATACGACAAAATCCCGGCATCTACATATGCAATCAATTCCTGCATTTTGGNTTGTAAACCGCNANNATAAGCATCTTCAATAGTAGCAATGACATAAGTATCCGTTTTTTTTGTGTAACATTTTGTGATATCCTCTGCCATTTCTCTAAAAGTTTTGGTCAGGCCGAAATCACCATTTTTTATTCTTTCCAATTTTTTCATAGCAGACCGGGAAGCTCCACTGAACTGCTCGGTTTGCAATCCGTGTTGATGGATAACCGCCAGTGCCTCCTCNGCTATTTTCTCTGATGTNTCGGTAAAGGTTTTTATTTTTTTGACTAAATTGGCCTGAAATGCCTGCAGGAATTGTTTGTNGTGTAATTTTTCATTGGTTTCGGTAGCCTTATGCTGATATTTTTCTTTAAAAATTTCATATCCCAAACTTAGGATATCTTTACGCATATCCCACCTTTCGGCATTTTCGATGCGTTCTTCAGCAAACTGAACCAGCCATTTCAAGAGTTGTGCNTTTTCTTTTTCAGATAAATCGAAAAACAAATTATCCACGGCTTGTTCAAGTATGCCATCTGTATCCAGTTCCAGGGTATATCCTCCATACACCCCTATCTCACGTGCAAAAGAACGAATGATTTGCTGAAAAAACCGGTCTATGGTACTGATGGAGAATGCAGTATAATCATGTAAGATATTGGTGAGTATATGCCTGGCTTTTTGATTGACAGATTCGGCAGTAAGTTGATGTGCTTTCATCAATCCTTCCCGGTAGTTTGATTCTTGTCCGGAAGCCAGGAGATGCAACTCTTCTAATATGCGCGACTTCATCTCTTCCGTAGCCTTATTCGTAAAGGTCACAGCCAGGATATGTCGGTGGGCATGGGTGTATTTAGCATTGAAAAGTAGATGTATATAGTCCTGTGTAAGCCTGAATGTTTTTCCTGATCCGGCAGAAGCACGATAGATTTTGAGCATGGTATTGTGTTTCTTTTATCTTTTTTTCTGAAAAAACTCTTTCATCAATGTAGCGCATTCTTCTTCCAATACGTTGGCTGTTACGACAGTCTTGGGGTGGACAGCCTGAGGTGCAAAACGTAAAAAGCCTCTTTTTATATCATTTGCTCCATATACTATCCGACTGATTTGCGCCCAGCCTAATGCACCGGCACACATCACACAAGGTTCTACGGTGACATAAATGGTGCAGTCGGTCAGGTATTTGCCACCTAAAAAGTCAGCTGCGGCAGTGATAGCCTGCATTTCAGCATGTGCCGTTACATCGTTCAAAGTTTCGGTCAGATTGTGCCCGCGTGCAATGATCCTNTCATTACAAACAATCACNGNACCCACCGGAACTTCATCTCTGTCGAAAGCNTTTTGAGCCTCCAATAGNGCCTGACGCATAAAGTACTCATCATTCAACATCTTCCTCAACCACTAAATTTTCGATGATGAAATTCTGACGTTCAGAGGTGTTTTTCCCCATGTAAAATTCCAGCAAATCGGCTACGGCATCTTCTTTTTTAAGTGTCACCTGATCTAATCGCATATCTTTCCCGATGAAGTGTTTAAATTCGTCTGGTGAAATTTCACCCAAACCCTTAAAACGTGTAATTTCCGGATTAGGACTCAACTTAGCTATTGCTTGTAAACGTTCTTCTTCCGAATAACAATAAATCGTTTCTTTTTTATTCCGTACCCGGAATAAAGGTGTTTGTAAGATATAGACATGACCTTTTTTGATCAGGTCCGGAAAGAATTGCAGGAAAAAAGTGATCAACAACAAGCGGATATGCATTCCGTCCACATCGGCATCCGTTGCCACTATCACTTTATTGTAACGTAAACCGTCTAAGCCGTCTTCGATGTTGAGGGCTGCCTGCAGCAAATTAAATTCTTCATTTTCGTACACCACCTTTTTGGTCAGGCCATAGCTATTCAGGGGTTTACCGCGTAAACTGAAGACAGCCTGAGTATTTACATCCCGACTCTTGGTGATAGAGCCGCTGGCAGAATCACCTTCAGTAATGAAGATGCATGTGTCTTCAATGTTCCCTTTGCTATCATTGTAGTGAATGCGACAATCCCGTAGCTTTTTGTTGTACAGATTGGCTTTTTTTGCTCTTTCTCTGGCAACCTTGGTAACCCCGGCAATCGCTTTTCTTTCCTTTTCCGACTCTTGAATTTTCTGATGTATAATGTTGGAAATCTCCAGGTTACGGTGCAGATAATTATCCAATTCTTTTTTCAAAAAATCGGAAATATGCTTGTTAATAGTAACTCCGTCCTTCGCCATATCGCGAGAACCTAATTTGGTCTTGGTCTGTGATTCAAATACCGGCTCCTCTACACTGATGGATATCGCAGCAACAATGCCGTTGCGGATGTCATTCAGTTCCATGTTTTTATTGAAAAACTCTTTGATGGTTCTGCCGACTGCTTCACGAAATGCACTCTGATGCGTACCTCCTTGTGTTGTGTGTTGTCCGTTTACAAAAGAATAGTATTCTTCCCCATACTGATTGGTATGTGTAAAGGCAACTTCAATATCTTCCCCTTTCAGATGAATGATGGGATATAGTATCTCTGAGGTAATGTTTTCATTGAGCAAGTCCAGTAAGCCATTTTTGGAGCTTATCCTGGTGTCGTTGAAGTTAAATGTCAATCCGGTATTAAGATAAGCATAGTTTCTAAGCATCGTATTGACAAATTCCTCATTGTATTTGAATTTTTCGAACATGGTATCATCCGGCTCAAAATACACATAAGTTCCCCTTTGTGATTCTGTGTCTTTTATTATTCCGGAATCTGATACGATTTTTCCTTGTTTAAATTCTGCTCGGCGTGATTGTCCTTCCCGAAAGCTTTGTACGATAAATTTTTCAGATAAGGCATTCACAGCTTTGGAACCCACACCATTCAATCCAACTGATTTTTTAAATGCTTTGGAATCATATTTTCCCCCTGTGTTCATGACAGACATGGCATCTATCATTTTTCCCAATGGAATACCTCGTCCGAAATCCCTTACTTCGACATGGTTTTCGCGTAAGGTGACATTGATTTGTTTGCCTTCACCCATGCGAAACTCATCCACGGAATTATCCAACACTTCCTTCAGTAAAACGTAAATTCCGTCATCCACATGCGAACCGTCACCCAACTTTCCGATATACATCCCCGGTCTTCGGCGCACATGTTCTAAATCCTCTAAGGTTATAATATTTTTGTCGGTATATTCAACCTGTTTCACTCCGTTTGTTTCACTCATTGTTATATCTAAAAATTTTCTTGTTTTTTGATTTTTACTACCATTTACTTTTCAACACCCAAGCCTTAATTCATAAAAGTCGTTTATATATTTTATTGTTGTTACCATTCATCTTTTTGTTTCCCTTGGGGTTGTCTCAAAACAAATATTCAATGTCTCGGAACCCGCACCACGGAACCCGAAAACAACATCCTACTTCGCAATCCATGACTCAGGGTTCAATATAGCCCTTTCTTTCCAAATTTGAAAAAATAATTCCGTTTTATTATCATTCTCTGCATCCGTATAAATCTGTCCTATCCTTTGTTTGGCAGAAACTTTTTCACCAACGCGAACGTAGATTGTCGTAAGATTTGCATATACCGTTCGGTATTGTCCATGCTGAATAATAACGCCATTATTACTTCCGGGAACTGAAAAACGTTGTGTTACTATTCCTTCAAATACCGCCCGGGCATTAGTCTTGGCAGTCGTCTGTATATAAATACCCTTATTGTTGGTTGTTACATACTTTAAAGTAGGATGAGGCTGAATGCCAAATTTGCCGCTGATGAAGCCTCTTTCAACAGGCCATGGCAATCTGCCGGCATTGGCTGCAAAGTTTCCCGANATCAACTGCTCNTCTTTGGTTAGGGCATAAATTCCTGTANCCGGTGTATCATCAGGGGAAGCTTCACCTGTTTTTTTACGTTTTTTTTCNGCCTTACTGACCTCTTCAGCAATTAAAGCTTCAATTTTTTTATTCAGGTCGTCGGCTATTTTTTGTTGCTTTTTCAAATCAGCCTGGAGCGTTTTTTCCTTCCGCTTAAGATCCGCATAAGCTGTATTTTCTTTCTTTTTATCGACCAATAGCTTTTGCTGTTCTGTATTCTTTTGCTTTTTTACAGCTTCTTGCGTCTGCTGATGCTGTGTCAGCTGTTCTGTTTTTTTTGCAATCTCTTTCTGGGTCTCTTCAATTTTTTCAATTTGCCGTTTCCTGTAGGCAGTAAACTCCTGCATGTAACGCAGTCGCCTGTACGATTGGTCAAAGGATTCAGCCGAAAGTAAAAACAACATCTTCGAATACACCCCTCTGTTGATGTACGCCTCCCTTACCATGTGGGCATAATCTTCTTTATATATTTTAAGTTCCCGTTCCAGTTTTTTGGTTTCCGCATTCAGCTTCGCAATCTCTCTCGCTAAAGCATTGATTTCTTTGTTGATGGTGTTGATGAGGTTTTTACGTTGACTGATACTTTTGTTGATGATATTCAGTTTGTTCAATGAAGTTTGCTGCGTTTTTTTTGTTTCGCTGAGTACTTTACTTGTTGTCTCGAGGCGTTTCAGCGCGTTTTTGCGCTGTTCCTCAAGTTCTTTAATGGTTTGTGCAGAAACAGCGACAGCCATCAACAACAAAGTGAATAATATAGTCAAAACCTTTCGCATTTGCCGGAGATATTTATTCTAAAAGCGATTTGATATCTGCTTGCCTGTACAAATGAGTATTCAAAAAGGGAATGTTAATTTCACCATCAACTTCCATTTGGCTAATAGATATATTAAAGTCAAATTTTTCAGATCCATTATTCAGTTGAAGACGTATATTTGATGGGAAGATCCATTTTCCGGTAGCCGTAAAATCAGTATAATAAGTTCTGAATTGCCCGGTCCCTTCATTGGATTTAATTTCAATTTCNCTGATCCGATTATTTTCGTTCAACAGAAAATATTGGGTCAAAGATACATTTTTATACGTCAATATTCGCTCATTTCCCCTATTGGAAGGTATGGGTTTGAGTGATTTTTCCTGATTTTTCACCTGAACTGTAAAGAGTTTGTTTGTAAGTAAAGACTCAAAAGTTTTGTAATTCAACTGCATGTTGAATAAGTCTTCAAAAATTAAATAATCAGATTGATAATACAGGTTTTTAGTTTTGTCAACAAGTACCATCCCCGCCGGTGTCAGTTGTACAATAAACATCTCAATGCCGAAGAAAGGTCTGACAGAAATATGTATCACGGAATCAGTGATGATTTTACAATTTGCTGCACTGTTGTATTTGCTTTTCCCATTCAAATTCACTCCTATATTCATGCGCATAAAATGAATATTCCCGAATGCAGGCTCTGCCCGTAAAACTTCTTGCAATAGCACTTCTTCATGTGTGCGCAAATCGTCAATTTTTACTTTTTCCTTTACTTTACATCCAACAAAGGTAATTAGCAGTCCAACAGCAAGCAATATTTTTAAAGTCCTCGTATGCATCTTAAATTTATTGTTCTTCGGTTTTGTTAAAACTTATTCCCTTTCCCATCCCTTATTTTCAATTTTTGCTTTCAACGCATCTGTTTGATATCCCGAATCAAAAGCTTTTTTCCAAACCTCCAGAGCTTTTTCGTCATTTTCTTTAGACATCCAAAGTATGTCGCCGTAATGATCTAATATTACACCCTGATCTTGAGTGTCTTTCAAATTATCAATCGCCCTTTCAATATAAAACTTGGCCAAAGAATAATTTCCTTGTTGATAAAATATCCAGGCGTAAGTGTCTAAATAAGTACTGTTACGAGGCTCTCTTTCGACCGTTTTGGCGCTCATTCTTTCGGCTTTTTGTAAATCTCCTTTTTCTGTGGATAAAGAGTAGGCATAATTATTAAGTGCAACCAAATTACCTGCATTCATCTGAATAGCTTCTTCATAAGCCTTAAAAGCTTCTTCCGCCTTGTTCAGTTTCATGCAAACATCGCCTAAATGCGTGAAAATATCGCTTTTCAAAGCTGCTTTATCTGTTGGTTTAAACAGTGATGTGGCAACTAAATAGGTTTCTAATGCTTGCTCATATTCTTCCATTAGCTCCAGGGTCAAGCCCTTATATAAATGAAACAAGAGTTCGTCTCCCGTGACTTCCAATGCCCGGTTGGCAGTATGAAGCAAAGCCGGATAATTTTGTTCGAAAAAATATATTTGTATGATATTCAGCCAGGTTTGCTTATTTGAGGGATTAATATTCAGCATGGATTCATACACCACCACAGCCTCTTCGTCTCTTTTCATATGTTGGAGGAAAGCAGCGTAATAACCGTGTACAGCTTCTTCTAAGGGATAATATTCAACGAGTAATTTGAACAGGTTCTCGGTTTCCTCAATTTCGCCTTCAGCCCGTAAGATATGTTCAATATGTTGGCTTAAGATATCCAACTTGCTGTTCATGTCGAGCTGACCACTTTTCAGTGCCATGACAATATATTTCAAAGACTCATCAGGATTGTTGATCGCTTTGTAATACTCAGAAAGTGAAACATATACATAAGGGTTCCGGGGCTCATCTTTCAGAATTTGCTGATATAATTCATAAGCATCCAATAAACTCCCTTGCTGCATCAACAAATCGGCTTTCAGAATTTTGTACTTATTCTCTAAAGGAAATTTTTGAATTATTTTATCTATTTCTACCTGTGCCTTTTTGAAATTCTGANCCGACAGGTAAATGCCTATCTTCTCGAACACCGTTCTTTCGCTGATGCCGATAATTTGTTCTAACTTGTCGTACAAAACAATGGCTTTCGACAGCTGATCGGTTTCTTTGTAAAGAAGGATCAACACATTGTATGCATATTCTTTTTCCGGATATTTTTTTAACAGAGATTCACCAATAGCTATTGCTTCATCGTATTTTTCACTTTGAACATACATGTTGAGTAAATTGGTATTATACCACCAATTATTCGGTTCCTGCTTTACAGCTTGCTGCATTCCGATGATGGCTTCATCTAAGTTGCCCAAGGCAAGTTTCATAATGGCAATTTCTGCTATCAAGCCGGTATCCAGGGAGTCGATGGACTTGCAGGAAAGAAATGATTCGTAAGCATCTTTGTATTTCCCTTCTTCTTTGAGCCGGATGCCTTCATAAAAATGATAATCAAAAACACGCTGTTCTTCTTCCGTCAGCACTTGTTTTCTGACATGACCGTTACTTTCGATGTGTTTGGTAGTCTGACATGAAAGCAACACTAAAAAAAGGAGATATGTCAAGATCCTCCACTGTTTCATACGCCTGTGTGACCAAATCCTCCTTCACCGCGATCGGAGTGAGACAATGTTTTTACTTCTTCCCATTCTGCTTGTTCGTGGGCGGAGACTACCATTTGCGCAATGCGTTCACCATCCTCGACAACAAAATCTTCTGAGGATAAATTGATGAGAATAACCCCTATTTCGCCCCGGTAATCGGCATCAATGGTNCCCGGTGTATTCAAAACAGTAACGCCTTTTTTGAGTGCCAAACCACTTCTTGGTCTGACCTGCGCTTCGTATCCAATCGGCAACTCAATGAATAAACCAGTCGGGATCAGCTTTCTTTCCAAGGGCTTTAGCACAATTCTTTCAGCTATATCAGCCCGTAAATCCATCCCTGCTGCGTGCAAGGTAGCGTATTCAGGTAAAGCGTGCCTGGAGCGGTTGACAATTTTTATCTTCATATTCTGATAATTGAAACGATAACTAAAGTATATGTCTCAAAATAAGTATTCAACTGAAAATAGTGGGCATTTAACGTTAAATTCAACTTTTAAAGCATTATTCCTCCTTCCTTCATTTTTTTGTCTTGATACAAAAAAACGAAGCAAAAAAAAATCAAGACTGTGCCCGCTTCGCTCGAAAAATTAGCGATCGAACAGCTAAATCGTCCAAACTCAGCGGTGTCTCATAAGCGCCCAACTACTGCGTTACTTTCGATATTCGGGCTCAGTCACATACTTCAAGTATGCTCCTTCGCCCTCAATCTCAGTGCCTTGCATTTAGACACTTCTAAGACACCTTGCGGGTTTTTGATTGAATATTTTCTTTTGAGACTGCAGCTCAAACATGAACGATTATTTACTTCAATCTCACTTATTTTTCGGCTCATCGGTCAAGGTCGGTTTGCGTCCTGCAACTCCGGACCTCGGACCTCGGACCTTATGAGACACCGCGCACAAAAATACAATTTTTCATCGGGATAGTTTGTATCTATATGTTTAGAAATACTTTTTTTGTTTAATTAGAGAAATATTTCTCTAATTGTTTTTTGTAGCTCCATAAATTTGTTGTACTTTTGTCCGCAATTTTGAGAGTTGGTTTTTTTTGAGACAAAAAATAATACATAACCATTTTATTTATTAGCAAATGACAAATTTGGATTTAAGCAAGTACGGGATTTCAGGAAACTTTGAAATTGTACACAATCCTACTTACGAACAGTTGTTTCAGGATGAAACAGACCCGGGCAACGAAGGTTTTGAAAGAGGAGTTTTGACTGATACAGGTGCTGTAGCAGTTGATACCGGTGTTTTTACCGGGCGTTCACCTAAGGATAAATTTATCGTTTTAGACGATACGACAAGAGATACATTGTGGTGGGATGGCACCATCAACAAGCCGACTACCCCTGAAGTATTTGATGCATGTAAAGACTTGGTAACCAAACAGCTTTCCGGTGCGAAAAAAATATATGTAGTTGATACATTTTGCGGTACCAATGAAGACACCCGCATGAAAGTTCGTTTTATCATGGAGGTGGCATGGCAGGCTCACTTTGTAACCAACATGTTCATTCGTCCTTCTCACTACGAGTTGGCTAACTATGGTGAACCTGACTGGGTGACTATCAATGGTTCAAAGATCACTAATCCTAACTGGAAAGAACAGGGCCTTCACTCTGAAAACTTTACTTTGTTTGATTTGACCCGCAGGATGCAGGTTATTGGGGGAACATGGTATGGCGGTGAGATGAAAAAAGGTATTTTTGCTTTGATGAATTACTTCCTTCCTTTGAAAGGCGTTGCTTCCATGCACTGTTCGGCTAACGTTGGTGCAGAAGGTGATGTTGCCGTATTCTTTGGTTTGTCGGGTACCGGTAAAACTACTTTATCTGCGGACCCCAAACGTTATTTGATTGGTGATGATGAGCACGGATGGGACGACCATGGCATTTTCAACTTTGAAGGTGGTTGCTACGCCAAAGTGATTGATTTGGAAAAGGATAAAGAGCCTGACATTTGGAGAGCTATTCGTCGCGATGCGCTGTTGGAAAACGTTACTGTAAACGCAGATGGTTCCATCGATTACACAAAAGAAGCTTCAAAAACTGAAAATACACGTGTTTCATATCCGATTTATCACATTAATAAGATCGTATTACCTTCACGTGCAGGTCATGCTAAGAAAATCATTTACCTGTCGGCTGATGCATACGGCGTATTGCCTCCGGTGTCTATCTTAGATGAGCAATCAGCTCAATATCACTTCTTGTGTGGTTATACGTCAAAATTAGCAGGTACCGAACGTGGAATCACAGAACCGCAAATGTCATTCTCACCTGCTTTCGGAGAAGCTTTTCTGACTTTGCACCCCACCAAATATGCATCTGACTTAGCTAAGAAAATGAAGGAACATGATGCAAAAGCTTATTTGGTGAACACAGGTTGGAATGGTACAGGCAAGCGTATTTCTTTGAAAGATACGCGTGCTATCATTGATGCCATTTTAGACGGCTCAATTGAGAAAGCTGAAACTTTTCACGTACCGATTCTGAACTTGTATGCTCCTAAAGCGTTGAAGAATGTATCTGAAGGTATTCTTGACCCGCGTGATACTTATCCTTCAGTTGCTGATTGGGAAAGGAAAGCTAAGAAATTAGCTGCAAAATATATTGAGAACTTTGAACAGTATTGTGTGAATGACGCTGCTATTGCCTTGAAAGCTTCCGGTCCGCAACTGTAATCAATATTGAAACAATATCCTATTTTATAAGAATAAAGATATTTTTTAAAAAAAAAATGTGTTAGCGAGCAAGTCGTCTGGAATTTTCGGACGACTTGCTTTTGTTTGTTGCTGTTTGGACATTTCCAAGACGCCTTGTTATTTTTTAGTTGAATATTTGTTTTGAGAAAGTCCTTTGCAGAGGAATTATCTAAATTTATTATCTTCGCATCAATAAATAAATATTTTAAAATGAGAAAATTATTAATTATTGCCTTTTGCATAACATGGCGTGTTGTGTGTGTCGTGTCTGATAATCCTGCTATGTATTCTGCATTGCCCAATCCATGGATGGATGATTATACCGGGGTTTCAGATATGCATAACTATTTAAAATGGGGTCCCTATAATGTACATGACCCGTCTTGTAAACTTTTTGATGATACTTACTATATGTATTCTACAGATGCCATTTTCAGAGAAAGAAGAAGGGTTATTCAAAATGACCGACTTCCTTTTGGGAATATTCAAGTGAGGACATCCAAAGACTTAGTAAATTGGGAATTTAAAGGTTGGGCCTTTGACAGCATTCCACAGGAAGCCAGGGAATGGGTGTTGGAACACAGTGGAGGAAGGGGTGCAACCAATATTTGGGCACCTTATATATTTGAGTACAAAGGGATATACCGCTTGTATTATTCCGTATCTGCTTTTGGTTTACAAACTTCTTACATCGGATTGGCTGAATCTGATTCACCTTTAGGTCCTTGGACCTTAAAGGGATGTGTGGTAAAAACTAAAAAAGGGGATAAAATGAACGCCATCGATCCGAGTATTGTAACCGATGCATCAACAGGAAAACAGTGGATGCATTACGGTTCTTATTTTGGAGGACTTTATTGTGTGCAATTGAATCCCGAAACGGGCCTGACTCTTCGCGAGGGTGATCAGGGACACTTGACAGCCAGACGATACGAAGGNAGNAAAAATAACAACGAAGCACCTGAAATTATCTACAATCCTAAATTAAAGAAATACTTCCTTTTTGTATCCTATGACCCGCTGATGACCACATACAATGTTCGGGTGGGNAGGTCAGATTCTCCGGAAGGTCCTTTTACCGACTATTTCGGAAATGATTTCAGAGAAGAAACAGATAACCTTCCATTGTTAACATATCCCTATCGTTTTGAAAATCACCCCGGCTGGGCTGGCACAGGGCATTGTGCTGTGTTCAGCGATGCAACAGGTGATTTTTACATGGCACACCAGGCACGCTTGTCTCCTGATAACCATATGATGGTTTTACATGTCAGAAAAATTTTCTGGACAGAAGACGGATGGCCGGTTGTATCGCCGGAAAGATATGCTGGCGTTTCGGATGTGTTGTTCACTAAGGAAGATGTTGCCGGAGTGTGGGAATGGATCAACTTGTCCGAAAGCATGGACACCCGCGATTTGGAGGCAGGTCAAGTGTTGTGGGGAGAAAATCAGCTTAGAAAAAATGAAAGATGTGAATCAGTAAGGCTTAATTTACACGCTGACCAGACTTTCACTACTCCACATCAATCGGGTAGATGGTGGTATATTGCTGAAAATTTGATTCAATTGGTTGATTTTGAAAATCGCGCCATGCGACTTCATGTACATGCCGGACAAGATTGGGAAAACGAACGTTTTACGTGGTTGGCTACCGGTTTGGATAGCCAGGGTCGTTCAGTTTGGGCGAAAAAGATTGAATAGAATAATTATTCATTTATCCTTACGGGTTGGTCAAAATTGAAATCTGCTTATGTCTGTTGAAAATAATTCAGACCATATTATTGTTAAAGGCGCTCGTGTTCATAATCTCAAGAATATAGACGTAAAAATACCGCGCGACAAATTGGTGGTAGTTACGGGCTTGTCAGGTTCCGGTAAGACATCCCTGGTGTTTGACACGCTTTATGCTGAAGGGCAGCGACGTTATGTGGAGAGTCTGTCCGCCTACGCCCGCCAGTTCCTGGGACGCATGAGCAAGCCGGAAGTTGATTATATCAAAGGCATTCCTCCTGCTATTGCTATTGACCAAAAGGTAAATACACGTAATTCGCGCTCTACGGTCGGGACTTCTACCGAAATTTACGAATACATCAAACTTTTATTTGCCAGAATCGGTAAAACATATTCTCCTGTTTCAGGTAATTTGGTAAAAAAGCATGAAGTACAAGACGTTGTAGAGGCTGCCATGCAGTTTCCTGAAGGTACACGTTTAATGATCCTGACCGAAGTAGATGCAGGGAAGCAGTCGTTGCGTGAGGCATTGGATGTTTTGCTGAAAAAGGGTTTCAGCAGGATGCAAATCAATGGAGACACCTTTACCATTCAGGAATTACTTGCTCAGGAAACAATCACGGGCGAAAAGATATATTTGATCATTGACCGGTTGACTGTCGATATGGCGCAGGAGGGTATCAGCCGACTGACAGATTCAGTGGAGACTGCATTTGCCGAGGGGAAAGGTGCTTGTGTGCTAAAAGTTTTTTTAGCTGATGAAACAAAGATCTTACATTTCTCCAAAAGTTTTGAAGCCGATGGTATCGGGTTCGAAGTGCCGACTGTGCACACTTTCAGCTTCAATTCGCCCATAGGGGCTTGTCCCGTTTGCGAAGGCTTCGGCAAAATTATCGGCATTGATGAAGATTTGGTGATACCCAACAAATCACTTTCTGTGTATGAAGATGCGATTTTTTGCTGGCGTGGAGAAGTGATGGGGGAATGGAAGAAAGAATTTTTGCGTGCTGCTCCTAAGTTTAATTTCCCTGTCCATANACCTTATCATGAATTGACAGACGAACAAAAACAAGTATTATGGAATGGTAATCAGTATTTTTACGGCATTAACGCTTTCTTTGATATGCTGAAAGCCAATCAGTATAAAATTCAATACCGGGTGATGCTTGCCCGCTACAGGGGCAGAACCATTTGCCCCGAATGCAGGGGTAGTCGCTTGAAAAAAGAAGCTTCATACATTCGTGTTTCCGGCAAAACAATCAATGAGTTGGTGCTGATGTCGATTGTTAAGCTGAAAGATTTTTTTGACAATATTCAGTTAGATAAACATGATGCAGCAGTTGCAGAAAGACTTTTGGTTGAAATCAACAATCGTTTGCAGTTTTTATTGGATGTCGGCTTGGGCTATTTGAATTTGAATCGTCTGTCGAACAGCCTCTCCGGCGGAGAAAGCCAGCGCATCAATTTGGTTACTTCTTTGGGAAGCAGTCTGGTCGGTTCCTTATATATTTTGGATGAACCGAGTATCGGGTTGCATCCGCGTGATACGCGTCAACTGATAGAGGTTTTACTGCGTTTGAGAGATATAGGTAATACGGTCGTTGTGGTGGAGCATGATGAAGAAATTATGCGTGCTGCGGATCATCTGATTGATATGGGGCCGGAGGCAGGAAGGAAGGGGGGAGAGATTGTGTATGAGGGGAAGCCCCCTAAATCCCCCAAGGGGGACTTAGGGGGCTATACCATCAAATATCTCCTGGGCTTAGAAACCATCCCGACTCCCTTACATCGCCGCAAGTGGAATAATTACATTGAAATTTTAGATGCCAGAGAAAACAACTTGAAGGGCATTAATGTGAAGTTTCCTCTAAATGTGATGACGGTAGTGACAGGAGTAAGTGGATCCGGAAAATCCTCTTTGGTGAAGTCGGTTTTTTATGAAGCAATGAAAAAATATTATGATAATGTAGCAGATAAAAGTGGTCAGCTTGACAACATCAAGGGCTCTATGCATCTGATCAAAGGTATTGAGCTGATTGACCAAAATCCTATAGGACGATCAACGCGTTCCAACCCTGTGACATACATCAAAGCTTATGATGAAATACGCAATCTCTTTGCAGATCAACAGTTATCCAAACAAATGGGTTACAAAGCTTCACATTTTTCTTTTAACACTCCCGGCGGGAGATGCGAGGAGTGTAAGGGTGAAGGAACCGTGACGGTTGAAATGCAATTTATGGCTGATTTGGTGTTGGAGTGTGATCATTGTCACGGTAAGCGTTTTCAGCAAGATGTGTTGGAGGTGCGATATAGAGGGGTTAATATCCATGATGTGCTTGAGATGACTGTAAATCAGGCGATTGAGTTTTTTACCGAACACACCGGGAGTACGCAAAAGAAAATTGTAAAACGTCTGAAACCTTTGCAAGATGTAGGCATAGGCTATGTAAAACTGGGACAGTCATCCTCCACTCTCTCCGGCGGAGAAAGTCAGCGTGTAAAGTTGGCTTCATTTTTAGCTTTGGAAAAAACGGA
>JGI24708J26588_10002300_pt1 | contig 14535 bp, 8 predicted proteins | sample BioPla1DNA2_FD_26588 | JGI IMG/M metagenome (IMG submission 26588) | reverse complement strand
CTTACATCAATTGAGAAGGAAATAGATAGGCAAGGATATCAGATGGTATTTGGCCTCTCAGGTGACGATGCTAATAAGGAAGAAAAATTAATTGCTGAAATGGTGGGGGCTGGTGTAGAGGGGTTAATTATATATCCTGTAGATGGGAAGTTTTATAATGAGCAAATACTAAGGCTTAGTATTGAGAATTTTCCCCTTGCCCTTGTAGATAGGTATTTGCCAGGAATTTCTGCTTGTAGCGTATATTCAGACAATAAAAAGGGTTCCTATATGGTAGGGGAATATTTAGCCTTAAGGGGGCATAAGGATATAGCCTTAATATCTCCAAGTGCCAAGGGAACAATACCCCTTTTGGATAGATTAGATGGTTTTTCAGATGCACTTAATGATAACAATATAGCCATAAGGTCAGATTACTGGATTACAGATTTAGTAAATTGCCCAGTTCCAGACAAAAAGGCCAGGCATCTTGACAATATTAATAAGATAGAAGGGCTACTAGAAGCCAATAGTCAAATAACAGCTATATATGCCATCAATGGCCTAACAGCCTTAATGGCCTATAAGGCGGTTACCAACCTGGGCTATAAGGTGCCAGAAGATATGGAAGTTATTTGCTTTGATAATACAACAGGGTATTTTTCTATAGAGGACTATAAAATAAGTTTTATAGATCACTCAGAGGAATTTATGGGTAAGGCTGTAGTTAAGTCTCTTATTGAAATAATCAAGGGAGGAAGCCCAGGAAATACAATAGTGCCTTGCACTTTAATTGCAAAATAAATAATATACTAAAGAAGAGGTGGTTTTATGAAATATTTAGGTGTAGATATTGGTGGTACAAAAACTGCAGTAGGTCTAATTAATGAGGAAAATAAGCTAGTAGAAAAAAGGTCCCTAGCAACAGATGTTAAGGGCGGGGTAGCAGAGATTGCAAAAAATGCAGCCAGGCTTATTGATGAGATTTTTGAAAATCAGGGTCTTACATATTCTGATATAGAGTATGTGGGGGTAGGAGTGCCAGGTTCTGTAGACAATGATAAAGGATTAGTTCTATATGCAAATAACCTGGATTTTTTAAATGCTCCTTTAAGGGACGAAATGGCCAAATATATTCCGCTGCCAATATACCTTGAAAATGATGCTAACTGTGCAGCTTTAGGTGAATACTTTGCCTTTAAGGAAAAAGAAGATGTTGATGACTTCTTTATGGTTACTTTAGGTACAGGGGTTGGATCAGGTTCCATTATAAATGGTAAACTTTTTAAGGGCTTTAATAATGCAGCTCCTGAAGGGGGGCATATGAACCTGGTGCCAGGTGGAAGATTATGTACTTGTGGTAATAAGGGATGCTGGGAAATGTATAGCTCAGGTACGGGGCTTACGATGACTGCAAGGGAAATTGCAGAAGAAAATCTAGATAGCTTAATGTGGGAATTAGCAGGTGGCAAAATAGAAAATATCGATGGAAGGACACCTTTTGAAGCTGCAAGTAAGGGAGATAAGGCTGCTAAGGAAGTGTTAGACAAGTTCTTTTATCATTTAGGTGTTGCACTTGTTAGCGTGGTTAACCTATTCCAGCCTGAGATTATAACGATAGGTGGCGGGGTTAGTGAGCAGGGTGATATTCTAATTGATAAAGCCCAAGAGGCCATTAATAATGGTTCATACACTAAAACTAGCAGGGTAACAAGGGTTGTTAAGGCTGAGCTTGGCAATGAAGCAGGAATATACGGCGCAGCATTTTTAAGAAGATAAACCAGATTAAATAGGAGGGTGAAATATGTTTTATCCGATAAAATTCCAACCTATATACAAAAGTATGATATGGGGCGGAGATAATATAGCTAAAAAATTTAATAGGCAGGTTCCGGAAGGTAAGATTGGGGAATCATGGGAAATCTGTTGCAGGGAAGATGGTATGAGTATTGTATCCAATGGTAGCCTAAAGGGTAAAAGCTTTGAAGAGATAATAAAGGAACATAAGGAAGATTTATTAGGTAAGGATGTTTATGATGAGACAGCTACACATTTGTTCCCACTTCTTATTAAGATTATTGATGCAACAGATAACCTATCAGTTCAGGTACATCCAGATGATGAATATGCAGCCAAGCATAATGATAGCGGAAAAACAGAGCTTTGGTATGTGTTAGATACAAAACCAGGTGCTTCCCTTATATATGGGCTTAAAGAGGGAATGACAAAAGAGGAATTTACAAAGGCTGTAGAAGAAGGAAATATAAAAGATACTTTAAATGAAATAGAAGTTAAACCTGGCGATGTGATTTTTATACCGGCGGGAACAGTACATGCCCTTTTAGATGGGGTTATGATTGCAGAGATACAGCAAAACAGTAATGTAACCTATAGATTATATGACTGGGACAGGTTGCAAGACGATGGTACATCAAGAGAACTTCATGTAGAAGATGCTCTTAATGTAATAGATTTTGATAGGCCTTTATTTACACCAAATGATGGGGCTTGCTTTACAGTTGAGGAAGTAGAAGTTGATGGTCTATATTATAGCAAAACAGACGGATCAACCTTTTACGTTTACATGGTAACTGAAGGATCTGGAGTAATGAAGTATGAAGGCGGAGAGGAAAGCTTATCCTTAGGTGATACCGTCCTAGTACCAGCTACTATGGGGGGCTATAGTATAGAAGGAGAGTTAAAGGTTTTAGAGGTATTTTAAGATTAGGTTAAAGGTGTGTGTATGTGATATACACACACCTTTTTTGCCTTTAGGGGGACAGTTCACAAGTAACGCTAGTAATTAGGGGACGGTTCACAAGTTATAGCAGTATATAACTGCCAATACTTGTGAACCGTCCCCTTTTAACTACTGCAAATACTTGTGAACCGTCCCCAACGTACGCATGTAAAGTGAATGTAAACATCATGATGTAGTTGTGTAAAGGTTACAATTGAAAAAGGTAAAATTATATCAAAAAAGTGTTGACCTTTGTCTTATGTTGATGTTAAAATGAAATTAAGATGTAAACGTTTGCAAAGCAAATGTAAACTAAATCGCTAATGGAGCAAAGGGGTAGATAAATATGCTAAGTTTTAATATTGATGCAGTGGATGATAAGTACAAGGATCCTATTGAAGTCTTAGGGCTAAGGTATGGATTTAACTTATCGCCTAATGGTACTAAGATTAAGGCGGTGCAAGGATCTGAGCCTATATTAGATATAGAAGGTAAGGATGAAATCACAATAACTTACCAGACGGATAATGACTTATTTAGGGCTATAGGCCTTATAGTAATGTCCCTAAAAGAAGGTAAGGAAAGTATAGATTATAGGGAAGAAAAGCAGTTTACATTTAACGGTGTTATGGTAGATTGTTCAAGAAATGGTGTTATGAATGTAAACTATGCCAAGGAACTCATAGAAACCCTTAGCATAATGGGACACAATACCATGCTTTTATATATGGAAGATGTATATGAAATTGACAGTGAGCCCTACTTTGGATATATGAGGGGACGTTATAGCCATGAGGAGCTTAGGGAAATAGATGATTATGCCCATAAGTTTGGAATAGAAGTTATCCCTTGTATTCAGACATTAGCTCACTTAGAGGAATTCCTAAGATGGGATATTATAAAGGACAAGTATCGTGATATTGATAATATCCTATGTGTAAACACAGATGAGACTAGGGAATTAATCGATAATATGTTTAAAAGCCTAAGTAGCTGCTTTAGATCAAAAAGAATTCATGTTGGGATGGATGAGGCCTACAATCTAGGCAGGGGTAAATATGCAGATAAATTTGGCCTAAGAGATAAGACTGATATTATGCAGGAGCATTTAGAAGATATTTTACTTATAGCTAAGAAATATGACCTAAGACCTATTATCTGGGATGATATGTTCTTTAGTGGTTATTCTAAGATTGAGGAAGGGCAATTGGCAGTTCCAGAGGGTATAGATCTTATGTACTGGGATTACTACAATAATACCAAAGAACATTATATAGATAAGATTGACCAAAGAAGGGGACTGGAAAGGGAAGTAATGTTTGCTGGTGGCGCCTGGAGATGGATAGGTTATGCTCCTCACCACTCAAAGACAGAAGTAACAACTAATGCAGCCCTTTCTGCCTGTAAGGAAAAAGGAGTTAAAGAAGTAATTGCAACAGCTTGGGGTGATGATGGTAATGAGGCGCCTTTAAGTGCACTACTTTTTGGAGCAACACTTTTTGCAGAGCATGGCTACAATGAGGAAGTTGATAATGAAGGCTTTAGAAGAAGGCTGGAATTTTACACTGGTATAAAGTATGAGGATTATATGAAACAGGAGAAATTTGACATACTACCAGATATGACCAAGAAGGCAAATACAACTAACCTTAGTAAGTATATGTTCTATGAAGACCCTCTTACTAGCCTATGTACCAAGCACATTGGCCAGGTAGAAATGGATTTAACTAGCTACTATGATGAACTTGAAAAAGACTTTGCTGAAATCGCTAGAAAATATGAAGAAGGAACTAATAATTACATTGTCTTTAATATGTTTAAGTCCTTTGCAAGGGTACTTAAATATAAGTGGAATATGGGACTTAATATTTTAAGAGCCTATGATAATAATGACAAGGAAGCCTTAAAAGGAATAATAGAGTTCCAGATTAACCCAGCTATTGAAGCCATGGAAGAATTTAGGCAGTGGAGATTTAAAGAGTGGCGATACTGCAATAAAAGCTTTGGCTTTGAGGTTCTAGATAGAAGGATTGCTGGTAATATGCAAAGGCTTAAGACAGCAAGCTTAATTATAGAAGAATATATAAATGGTGAAATAAACAAAATAGAAGAGCTAGAGGAAGAAAGATTAGATGCAACATATTATAGGGAAGATGGTATGGGGGATATAGTTCACTTTAACCAGGCCCAAAAAATTATGACAGCATCCAAAATGGCATGGTTTTAATTAAAGGAGGTAAGTATGCAAAGGGTTCGTATTAGTGACATTGCGGATGAAGTTAATGTATCTCGTAATACGGTGTCCAAGGTTTTTAATAATCGGGGACATGTATCCGAGCATACAAGAGAAAAGATTATCCGCGCAGCCATAGATCTTGGATATGAAAAGATTCCAGAAGAATGGATAAATGAAAGGCAAGTCAAAAATATTTTAGTAATAGCAACAGCACCTGATTATTCATACTACTGGGGAGAAATTATTAATGGAATTATTGATGAACTTGAAGAGGAAAAATACAACTGTTTTTATCACTTTTTAAGTCCACAACAAATTAGGGATTTCACCATACCCCATATGCTAGAAGGCAATGAAATATCAGGAATAATTATTATGAATGTATACGAGCCCAAGGCTGTAGAGCTTATTAATGGGCTTAATATACCAACAGTCTACTTTGATATCCCTTTAGAGTGTGATAACTGGGATATCAAGGCAGATGTTATATCTGTTGAAGGCAGACGAAGTGTTATGAAAATTACTAAGGACTTTATAGATCAGGGACTAGAAGAAATAGGCTTTATAGGAGATATCACTTATTGCAAGAGCATATGCGAAAGGTGGTATGGATTTAAGCAGATGATGACTATGGAAGGCCTCGAAATTAATAAGGACCACTGCCTGACCCAGTCCCCAGGGGGCCGTTTCTATTGCCCTAATGAGCTAAGCAATCAAATGGATAAGATGTTTGGTAAAAATATTTCTATGCCCCAGGCCTTTGTATGCGCCAATGATGCTATAGCGTATAAGCTTATTAGCAAACTGGAGAAAGAAGGCTATAAGGTGCCAGAAGATGTTAAGGTATCGGGCTTTGATGGTATAGAAAATAATGAAAACAAGGACAAGCTTTCTTCAACTGTAAAGGTTGAGACAAAATATATAGGAAGTAGGCTAGCTGAGCAAATAGTTTGGCGAATCGAAAACAAAGATAGACAATATGAAACTATAAAAATCAATGGTGACATAGTATGGAACCATAAGGAAAGAGGAGAGTAATATGACAAAGATTATAGGTGAAAAATTAAGTAACATTCCATGGCAGGACAGACCAGAAGGGTGCACAGACCCAGTATGGAGATATTCTAATAACCCGGTTATTAAAAGAGATCATATCCCATCATCAAACAGTATTTTTAATAGTGCAGTAGTTCCTTTTGAAGATGGTTTTGCGGGCGTATTTAGATGCGATAGTAAGTCAAGAAGTATGGATATATTTGTTGGCTTTAGTGATGATGGAATTAACTGGGATATTAACCATGAGCCAATGGTATTTGAAGGTGAAGATGAAGAGATTTTAGTTAATGAATACAGATATGACCCAAGGGTTTGCTTTATTGAAGATAGGTACTATATTACCTGGTGTAATGGCTACCATGGGCCAACTATAGGAATGGCTTATACCTTTGACTTTAAGACCTTCCACCAGATAGAAAATGCTTTTTTACCTCACAATAGAAATGGTGTTATGTTCCCAAGAAAAATTAACGGCCTATACGGAATGGTAAGTAGACCAAGTGATACAGGCCATACTCCTTTTGGTGATATTTTCTATAGCCAAAGTCCAGATATGGAATTCTGGGGTAAACATAGATATGTAATGGGAACAGTTAAGGGTAATGACTCAGCCTGGCAATCAACTAAGATAGGTGCAGGCCCAATCCCAATTGAAACCACTGAGGGATGGTTAATGATTTATCACGGAGTATTAACTAGCTGTAATGGATTTGTATACAGTATGGGTGCAGCTATCCTAGATATTGATAAGCCATGGATTGTAAAATACAGAATGAAACCATACCTACTATCACCACAAGAANTATANGAATGTGTTGGAGATGTACCAAATGTTGTATTCCCATGTGCAGCCCTGACAGATAGCGAAACAGGTAAGATTGCTATTTACTACGGATGTGCTGATACAGTAACAGGATTAGCTTTTGCTAAAGTAGATGAGTTAGTAGAATATATTAAAGCAAATTCACTTTAAGGAGAGTTATGATGAAAAAGACTTTGCCGGCTTCAATGGAAAAATTAATTGCCGATATTAATGTTAAGTTAGGAAATGATGATAAATTAATTAAGATGTTTGAAAACTGCTATACAAATACTTTAGATACCACAGTTAAGAGACTTGATGACGGGACCACCTATGTTATTACAGGTGATATACCTGCAATGTGGCTTAGGGACTCAGTTTGTCAGTTAAGGCCATATTATGTACTTGCAGCTGAAGATGAAGAAATAGCAGATATGATAGAAGGTCTTGTAAGAAGGCAAATGAAATATATTTTAATTGATCCTTATGCTAATGCTTTTAATGAGGAAGCTAACGGCAACTGCTGGGAAAAGGACGAAACTGAAATGAATGACTGGGTTTGGGAACGTAAGTACGAGATAGACTCCCTGTGTTTCCCAATCCAAATGAGTTATTTATTATGGAAAAACACTGGAAGGACAAGCCAGTTTGATGCAGAATTTGTAGAAGCAGTTAGGACTATTATAGATTTATGGAAGGTGGAGCAGGACCATGAGAATAAGTCGCCTTATAACTTCATAAGAAGAAACTGCTACTTTACAGATACCCTAACAAGGGATGGTAAGGGAACCTTGGTTAAATCAAATATTGGCCTAACCTGGTCAGGCTTTAGACCAAGTGATGATGCATGTATTTTTGGTTACTTAATACCATCTAATATGTTTGCTGTTGTTGTACTTGAATATGTAGAAGAAATAGCTAATGAAATCCTAGGTGATAAGGAACTTGCCAAAGAGGCTAGGGAACTGGCAGATGAAATAAGGGCTGCTATAGAGGAGCACGGAACAGTAAATCATGAAATATTTGGCAAGGTATACGCCTATGAGGTAGATGGTTTTGGAAACTATAACCTAATGGACGATGCCAATGTGCCAAGCCTTTTATCAGCTTCATACCTTGGATATGTTGATGAAGATGATGAGGTTTACCAGAACACAAGAAAGATGATCCTAAGTGAAGCCAACCCTTATTTTTACAAGGGAGATGTGGCTAAGGGGATAGGTAGCCCCCATACGCCAATTAACTATATCTGGCATATTTCACTTGCTATGCAGGGACTTACTAATAAAGATAAAGACTATAAAAAAGAGATACTTGAAACAATGAAAAGAACGGACGGAGATACAGGCTTAATGCATGAAGGATTCCACGTTGATGACCCAAGTAAATATACTAGGGAGTGGTTCTCCTGGGCTAATGCAATGTTTAGTGAATTAGTTCTAGATTACTGTGGCTACACAGTTAAAAGATAAGAGAAAGGAGATTATAATGAAAAAAGCGCACGTTATATCACATACTCACTGGGATAGGGAATGGTTCCTTCCATATGAAGAGCATCATATGTACCTAGTAGAATTTATGGACACCCTAATAGAAACCTTAGAAAATGATAAGGACTTTAAGAGTTTTCATCTAGATGGCCAAACTATAATGGTAGAAGATTACCTTCAGGTAAGACCAGATAGAAGGGAAAGGGTTGCAAAGCTTATAAGGGATGGCAGAATTGTAATAGGCCCTTGGTATATCCTTCAAGATGAGTTTCTAACAAGTAGCGAGGCTAATATTAGAAATCTTCAGTATGGACATAAGGATGCAAGTGCTTATGGGCAGATATGTAAACTAGGATATTTTCCAGACTCCTTTGGTAATATGGGCCAGGCACCACAAATTATAAAAGATGCAGGAATTACTACTGCAGCCTTTGGTAGGGGTGTTAAGCCTACAGGCTTTAATAACCAGGTTGGAGAAGGAGAGAAGTTTGAATCACCATACTCAGAGATGTACTGGGAAAGTAATGATGGCTCAAGGGTTCTTGGGGTTTTGTTTGCTAACTGGTATAACAATGGAATGGAAGTTCCAACGGATAAAGAGGAAGCTAAAGTATACTGGGATAAAAAACTAGCAGATGCTCAAGATTATGCATCAACAGACCATCTTTTATTCTTAAATGGCTGTGACCATCAGCCTGTACAGACAGATTTATCAGCAGCTTTAAGGCAGGCACGTGAGCTATATCCAGATGTGGAATTTATCCATTCTAACTTTATGGATTATATTGATCTCCTTAATAAGAATGTACCAGAGGATTTAAAGGTAGTTAAGGGTGAACTAAGAAGCCAGCAAACAAATGGTTGGTATACACTAGCTAATACGGCATCATCTAGGGTTTACCTAAAACAAATGAATGCTAATTGCCAAATGCTTTTTGAAAAAGTAGCTGAGCCATTAGCTGTTATGGCCCATGATATGGGCAAGGAATATCCTCACCATATGTTTGAATATGGCTGGAAGATTCTTATGCAAAACCACCCTCATGATAGTATCTGTGGTTGTAGTGTAGATAGCGTTCATAGGGAAATGGTTAGTAGGTTTGAAAAGGCAGAAGCAGTAGCTAATTATATTATCAAAAAATCCATGGAGTATATAGCTAATAATGCCGATACAGCTTCTTTGGGCAGGGCGGATGGAATACCACTTATAGTTACTAACACTACAGGTTGGCTAAAGTCAGATGTAATTACAAGTGAAGTTCAAGTAGCAAGGAATTACTTTAGTGAAGGCCCATTAAGGCAGGTTATTAATAAGGCTAGGGATCATAAGGTAGCTAGTTACAAGCTTTTAGATCAGGATGGTAATGTGGTTCCAGCTACAATTAAACCTATGGGACTTAGCTTTGACTATGATTTACCTAAGGATAAATTTAGGCAACCATATAGTTACCAAAGCTTAGAAGTTAGCTTTGAAGCAAAAGATATTAAGCCATTTAGCTTTGAGGTATTTACCTTAGTTGAGGTAGAGGAAGAGGAAAAGTTCCAATCAAACCTAGTTACAGAAGATTTTACCTTAGAAAATGATTATGTAAGGGCAAGGGTTAATGAAGATGGATCTATAGATGTAACACATAAGGCGAGTGGCCATACCTTCAAAGACCAATGTATTTATGAAAATCATGGTGATATTGGTAATGAATATATCTATATGCAGCCAGTTGGAGAGAAGGCTATTACCAGTAAGGGCTTAAAGGCGGATATTAAGGTAGTAGAAGATAAGCCTTATAGGGCAGCTATAGAAGTTAGCCAAACTATGATGATTCCAGCAAGGGCTGAAGATTTACTTGAAGATGAAATTAAGGAAATTATAGAATTTAAAGATAGAAAAAGCCAAAGGGTAGATGAGTTAGTACCTTTAGAAATTACTACAAGATACAGCTTAGAAAAGTCTTCCAGAGGTATTAAGGTTAGAACAAGCTTTAACAACCAGGCTTTAGATCATAGATTAAGGGTTTTATTTGAAACAAGGATAGATAGTGACTATCACTATGCAGACTCTATATTTGAAGTTGCAAAGCGTGATACTGTTCCAAGCAAATACTGGGAAAACCCATGTAATGCCCAGCATCAACAGGACTTTATTAACATTCATGATGATAAGATAGGCTTAACTATTGCAAATAAGGGCCTTAATGAATATGAAGTACTAAGAGATGGCTTACAAACCATAGCAGTAACCCTGCATAGGGGTGTAAGAGAGCTTGGAGACTGGGGAGTATTTATGACACCAGAAGCCCAGTGCCTAGGTGAGCAAGAGGTAGAGTTTATGATAATACCCCACGGAGCTGGAGATGATGTTTTTGCATCCTATCAGGAGGCATATCAGTTCCCAGTAACACTACAGGCAGTGCAAACTGATAATCATAAGGGTGGTATTGAGCTAGGCTACCAGCTAATGGATGTAGATAGTAAATACCTAATGTTCTCATCACTTAAGCTGGCTGAAGGAAGCGGCGATATTATAGGTAGATGGTATAACCTATCTAATGAAGACGCAAAGATTAACTTTAAGACAGACTATAAATGTTACAAGTCTAATGTGTTAGAAGAAAAACTTGAAGAAATAGACAATTTAGACCTTACAGTAGCAAAAGCCAAAATTGTAAGTTTAGGATTTTACAAATAATATAAAACTATAAGATAGGAGGCTATTATGTTTTTAAGGGAAAATAAACTTGAAGCTAGAATTAATGAAATCAAGGAATTAAGGTATAGGGATAGATACTCACTTGATTTTTTACTAAAAAAAGAAGATAAATCTGGTGAAGTTAACCCGGAAGTCCCAAGCAACTTTGAAGGCTGGGACAAGATGGAAATAGGAGAGCACTGGAAGGGTAGAGACTTATACCTTTGGCTTCACAAGAAAGTAAGCATACCAAAAGAATGGGCTGGAAGAAATGTACTTGGTCTATTTGATTATGGTATGACAGGAGCTGGTAATAACTCAGGCTTTGAATCATTACTTTATATTAATGGCAAGCCATATCAAGGGGTTGACTCTAACCATAAGGAGGTTTTCTTTAAGGAAGACCTAATCCAAAATGATATGGACCTAACCTTTAGACTATGGTCAGGACTTGAAGGCGGGGGCCAGCCACAGGATCAGGAACATGCTATTAAACAAGCTGAGATTGCCTGGCTTGACGATAAGGCAGATGACTTATACTACATGTCAGATATGATTCTTCAAACTATTAAGATTTTAGATGAATATGATCCTATTAAAGGCAAGCTTACAGTGGCGCTAGATAATGCCTATAAACTTATTGACTGGAGAGAGCCAGGTTCAGAAGATTTCTATGCATCAGTACATGAGGCAGATGATTACCTAAATGAGCAAATTGACTCAATGGATAAGAATGCCCTAGTTCATGTTAAGTGTATAGGACATACCCATATAGACGTTGCATGGTTATGGAGATTAAAGCATACAAGGGAAAAATGTGCAAGATCATTCTCAACAGTTCTGCGTCTTATGGAGCAGTACCCAGATTATATTTTCCTTCAAACCCAGCCACAACTTTATGAATACATTAAGGAAGATTTCCCAGAAATTTATGAAGTTATTAAAGAGAAGATTAAAGATGGCCAGTGGGAAGCAGACGGAGGAATGTGGGTTGAAGCAGACTGTAACCTAACATCAGGAGAATCTTTAACAAGGCAAATCCTACTTGGAAGCAAGTTTATTAAGGATGAGTTTGATAAAGACGTTGAATATCTATGGCTACCAGACGTATTTGGTTACTCATGGGCACTTCCGCAAATCCTTAAGAAATCTGGAATTGATATGTTTATGACTACCAAAATAAGCTGGAACCAATATAACCGTATGCCACATGATACCTTTAAGTGGAAAGGTATAGACGGAAGTGAAATTATTACCCACTTTATAACAACACCAGAGCCTTGGAGCGAGCCAGGTTCATGGTTCTACACCTATAATGGTAAGTTACTACCACAAATGGCCAAAGGTGTATGGGATGCTTATAGCGAAAAAGACCTAACTGATGAGCTTCTTATATCCTACGGATATGGAGATGGAGGCGGCGGAGTTAATAGGGATATGCTAGAAGCAAGAAGACGTATGGATAAGATTCCAGGACTTCCTAGCGTAAAACCAAGTACAGCAGGAGAATACTTTGCTAAACTTAAGGAAAAAGTAGAAAACACCGACCAGTATGTTCATACCTGGGACGGAGAACTTTACCTAGAATACCATAGAGGAACCTATACAAGCCAGGCCTATGTTAAGAAAATGAATAGGCACCTAGAATTCCTTTACAGGGATACAGAATGGCTAACAGCTATGGGAGCAATGCTAGAAAATGACCTAAGCCAGGCTAAGCAAGAAGAGCTAACAGAAGGGTGGAAAATTATCCTCTGCAATCAGTTCCACGATATTATACCAGGATCATCAATCAAAGAAGTATATGATGATTGCAGGGTTGACTACAACAAGGCCCTAGATATAGCCCATAAAGTTAAGGCAGAAAGCCTAGGTAAATGGATTAATCAAGAAAATAATGTATACACTATTATAAACAGCTCCAACTGGAAAAAAGACGAAATTGTTGAAGTTGTAAATACAGCTGAAGGTAGCTGGCTTGATAAAGACGGCAACAAACTAGAGGCTACAAAAGACGGGGCTATATGGTCAGTTGAAGTTAAGAATGTACCTGCAATGGGCCATACTACAATAACCTTTGAAGAAGGTAAAAGTGTAGAAGAAAAGTCAGTATTTAAAGTAGATGGCAAGGTTATGGAAACACCTTTCTACAAGGTAGAATTCAATGATATAGGCCAATTTACTAGTATTTGGGATAAGGAATACAAGCGTGAAGTTCTAGCTGAAAATGAAAGAGCTAACGTACTACAAATGTTCGAAGATAAACCACTAGCTCACGAAGCTTGGGATATAGATATGTTCTACCAAGAAAAAATGAGAGAAATTGATAATCTTGAAACCTTTGAAGTTATAGAAAATACTAATTTAAAATTAGTTGTAAGACTTGGCTGGAAATACGGTAAATCAACAGTTAAGCAAGACGTTGTTTTTTATGCTAAAGATAGAAGAATAGACTTTAAAACATGGGTTGANTGGAGAGAACGTAAGCAGCTTATGAAAGTAGCATTCCCAGTAGATATTAGGGCAACATATGCAACATATGANGTTCAATATGGTAANGTTAGAAGAGCTAACCACTGGAACACTAGCTGGGACTGGGCTAAGTTTGANACAGTAGCACAAAAATGGGTAGACCTATCAGAACGTAACTATGGAGTGGCACTACTTAATGACTGCAAGTACGGCCANGACATTAAAGATAATGTAATTAGATTAACCCTATTAAAAGCAGCTATGCACCCAGATATCGAGCAGGACCAAGGAGAGCACGAATTTACCTACTCCCTACTGCCACACGCTGGAGACTTTGTAGATGCAGATGTTGTTCCAAAAGCCTGGGCACTTAACCAACCACTAGATGTAGTGGGTGGAAGCGCAGCTAGTAAAGAAGGAAGCTTTATTGAAATAGATAATGACTATGTAGAATTAGATGCNGTGAAAAAATCNGAAGATGGTAAATACATTGTTCTAAGGATACATGAATACACAGGCTCCAAACAAGATGTTAATATCAAGATCAACCATGAAATAGCTGGATGGATGGAATCTGATTTAATGGAAAGACCTATAGAAGATCTAAGAGAAGAACAGGTAATAAGTTTACATGTTAAGCCGTATGAAATTAAGACTGTATTAGTTCAGTTATAGTATTGAACTCATAAGGCATACACTTATCCCGTGTAACCTTTTTCTAAGTCTTTTTGCTCACTAATACTGACTTTCCTAAAAGCTACAAACTCACTTCGTTCAAACATGTAGCTTTTGACACGGAAAGTCAGTATTATTTTGCATAGACTTAGGAGAAAAGGTTAAAAAGGAATCGTGTATGACTTATGAGTTCTTCTATTTTACTGAACTAAAGTTGTTGCTTCGCAGGGACTTAAATGAAAATCTTACAATGGTATCATATATGGACATAGCCTTTTACTATTAATAGGTTAGCTAAAAACACCTGGGTGTACGTCCATCTACCACAAGCACAAGCTTTGCTTGTGAAAAGTGTTATATGGAAGTACAACCCAGGTTTCTAGTTTAAGAAAAGCTAGC
>JGI24708J26588_10002295_pt1 | contig 14542 bp, 11 predicted proteins | sample BioPla1DNA2_FD_26588 | JGI IMG/M metagenome (IMG submission 26588) | reverse complement strand
GCATGAAGGCGTGGGTGGATTACATCAGGGGTGAGGACGAAAAAGCCGGCGGCAAAAGGCTTTGGACCACAGGATTCCACTTTGGCGACTGGCTGGCCTTAGACGGCGAGGATCCCAAGCGCCCCTTCGGCGGCACAGAAGAAGCCTATATAGCTTCCGCCTTCTACTGCTATTCAGCGGGGCTTGTTGCCAAGGCCGCCCGGGTGCTGGGCTATGCAGATCTGGCAGAAGAGTATCAAACCTTGGCAGATGAAGTAAGGGAAGCCATCAGGCGGGAGTACTTTACAGCCGGCGGACGCCTGGCCCTGGACAACCAGACCGCCTATGTGCTCGCCCTGTTTATGGACCTGGCTCCAGAGGGGCAGAGGGAGAGGGTGATTGAGGATCTGCGGAAACGTCTGGCGAAAGACGGCTTCTATCTGAAGACAGGCTTTGTGGGGACTCCCTATCTTTGCCGGGTGCTCTCAGACAACGGCTGCAATGACATCGCCTATAGGCTGCTGCTCAATGAAGGCTTTCCAAGCTGGCTCTATGCCGTGAAAATGGGGGCGACAACGATTTGGGAACGCTGGAATTCGGTTCTGCCAGACGGTTCCATAAGCGACACCGGCATGAATTCCCTCAACCACTATGCCTACGGTTCGATTATGGAATGGGTCTACCGCAATGCTGCCGGGCTGAATCCCCTGGAAGAAGAACCGGGCTTTAGGAAGGTCCTCTTGCGGCCCATGCCGGATGCCCGTTTGGGGTATGTCAAGATGAGCTATAAATCCCCCGTCGGCCTCTATGAAAGCAAGTGGGAGATCGATGAAGCCGGCGGTCTCAAGTTCAGGTTTGTCATCCCCTTCAATGCTTCCGCCAAGGCTGTGCTGCCCCATGCCAGGCTGGAAGAACTCAACGTCAACGGTAAACGGTTCAGTCAGGCAGGGCTTGAAGGCGTGCAGGAGGGTGACTGCGCAGCTGTGGAACTGACCAGCGGCACCTGGGAGTTCAGCTACATGCCTGCCGAAGCCTATCGCAAAGTCTACAGTACCGAGTCAACCCTGGCGGAGCTGATGGTGGACTCTAGGGCCTGGGAGACAGTGCGGGAGCACATTCCTCAGGTCGAGTACATCCCGCCGAGCATGTACAGCCAGGTAGCTTCTGTCCCCTTGCGGGAAGTGCTGGAGGGCAGCTATGTGCTGAGAGTGGGCGAGGACGCCTTGGCCACACTGGATAAAGCCCTGAAGCAGCTGGGGTGATCTGAGACTGATCTGGAAAAGGAGGATGAAAATGCAACTGCACCAAATTGTCCTGAATGATGAGCGGAACGTCAGGCTGACAGCCTTGATTCAAAACGTAGGCGGGGAGTTTGTCAGGCTTGAGAAGCGGCCGGCGATTTTAATCCTGCCGGGGGGCGGCTATGCTTTCTGTTCCGGCAGGGAGGCAGAGCCTGTTGCCCTGGCCTACGCCAAAGCCGGCTTCCAGGCCTTTATCCTGCGCTATTCAGTGGGCGAACACAAGGCCTGGCCCAATCCTTTGAACGACTACGAGCAGGCCATGGAACTGATTCGGAGCAACGCCGATGAGTGGCATCTCTTCCCGGACAAGATTGCTGTTTTGGGATTCTCAGCCGGTGGACACCTGGCTGCCTGCGGCGCCACGTTGGGCAAAAACCGCCCCAATGCCGCTATCTTAGGGTATCCGGCTCTGTCCAGGGAAATCGCAGATCTCTGCCAGCCCGGTATGCCGGTGCCCATCGATGAGGTTGACGACGACACTCCTCCCTGTTTCCTCTTCCACACCAGGGATGACCGCGTTGTCCCAGTCAGGGATTCTGTTGAGTTTCAACGGGCCCTCATTGAAAAGGACATTTCCTTTGAATCACATATCTATGCCTGCGGTCCCCATGGGTTTTCCACCTGCGAGAAAAGCATCGAGGGAGGGAAGATGTGCAGCAGAGTGCCAAACTGGGTTCAGGACAGCATTGCCTGGCTCACCGATGTCTTCGGCGAGTTTGGCCATGGGAAGCTGGAAAAGCCTGCCTGTTCTCCCCGAATTAACGCGAATCATGAGCCGTATCTGTCTGCAGACTGCACCGTGTCCTACCTAAAGGCGCAGTCCCAAGAGGTTCAGGAGATTCTGGAACCGATCTTGAAGCATGCCGGTCTGCCAGAGGACTTCCCAATCTTCCGCTATGCGCTGCTGAGAAATCTCTTGGAGTATGGGAAGGTGCCCGAGGAAAAGATTCTGGAAATCGATGAGGCACTGAGAAAGATACCTAATAAAAAGTAAGGGAAGAGCCAGCCCTGGAGCAATCCGGGGCTTTTGCGTGCGCGGGCCGATGCATAAAAATCGGAGGCTGTGACAAGGTAGATGAAGGATAGTCTGCCGCTTTGAGGAAGTATACTGGTGACTTAGATCCCTTGAGGAGGGCTTTTATGATTGAACGATATAGAAAAATCGCAAAAGAGATGATCATGGCCGGGGTGCAGGCGGCTGACCCCAACAACGCCATTCAGTCCCAGGTGCGTGTGGAGGATCAGGTATTGTATGTGCAGGGTGACGCCTATGCTTTGCAGGAATTTGACCGAGTGCTCCTCTTCGGCATCGGCAAGGCAGCTACCCCCATGGCTAACGCCTTCGAACAGATTCTTCGGCCCGACGGCGGACTTGTCATCACTAAGCTCGGTGAGGAGATCGACCTGGTGGAGGTAGAGTCTATCCCCGTCTACCAGGCCCACCATCCCGCGCCGAAACAGGAGAATGTCCTTTATGCCAACAAGATTCTGGAGCTGGTGGACGGCATTCAGCCCGATGAAAAGGTCCTCGTGGTTTTCCTGATCTCCGGAGGCGGCTCTGCCCTCTTTACCGCACCCCCTGCCGGCATTACAGTCGGTGATATGTATGAGCTCAACCAGCTGCTGATGAAGTGCGGGGCTACGATTCGGGAGATCAACACCATTCGCAAGCATGTGACCCAGGTTAAGGGCGGCATGTTCGGCAAGCGGGTTTCCGAGAAGGGTGCCACCTTGATCTCGCTGATCCTCTCTGATGTAATTGGCGACGATATGAGCGTTATAGCCTCCGGCCCAACCTACAAGGACGACACCTCCTTTGCCGAGGCAATCGACTACTTGAAGAAGTTCAAAATCTGGGACGAAACTCCCGCCTCCATCCGGGAGCACCTGCAGGCCGGCTTGGAGCACCCTGAATGGGAGCCTCCCCGGGAGGTGCCGCCGAATGTTCACAACTACCTGATCGGCAACAATATGAGTGCCCTCCAGGCGGCCAGGGCGGTTGCGGAAAGGGAAGGCTTCAACACCATGATCCTCACCAGCCAGAACCACGGCGAAGCCAAGATTGTGGCGAAGAGCATCATGGCCATTGCCAAGGAAGTGCAGGATTCGGGGAACCCCATCAAGCCGCCGGCTGCTCTGATTATGGGCGGGGAGATGATCGTAACCTTTGACTGGGAAGACCGGGACGGCTTTGGGCCGAACCGGGAGTTTGTGCTCAGCTCCGCCATTGAGATCCAGGGCAGGAGAAACATAGTGGTGGCCGGGGCGGACACCGACGGGGTAGACGGAGAAGGCAAGTCAGGGGCTATAGCAGACGGCGGTACAATTGCCCGGGCGACCCTGGACCCCTATTGGCATTTGGAAAGGCATGAAGCAGAGGCCTTCTTTGACCACCTGGGCGACTCTATCGCCTATTCGAGCAGAACCAATGTGAACGACATAGATGTGATTCTGATTGGCGAGAAGTAAAACCAGACCAGAGAGTGCGCGGCAGCCGGCGCACTCTTTTTTTGGGTTCGTTTTAGCGTGGGAGCTCTGCTGTTTCAGCGCTGCCCGCGGATGGCAGCAGGGAATTGTGGCGCGGAGAAGAATACTTGCCAAAAAGCAGTAATAGTCCAGGTAAATGTATGAGAAATGCTGCGGCAGTTAGAGGGAGGATGGTGCAGTGAATCTTTTTATCGCACTTCTGATTGTGGTTGTGGTCGTATTCCTGCTGAACAGAAAGAGGACAAGCTATACCCTGGAGGTTACAATTGAGCCGAAGGAAGCCGCGAACATCTCCGAAATCATGTACCGGAGGGGCCCCGGCTTTATTGTGGCCGAGTTCAGCCTGAAGATCAAAGAAGGCTACCGGGTGGAGAAGTGGACCGGCACATTGCCCAGGCTTGAGGGCTATGATCCTTCTCTGTGGTATGACAGCAAGACTGGCAGGGTGCGGCTGGAAATAGCCAAGAATGAGCAAATGACCATCCACTTGGGGCCGGCCCAGGAGAGAGGGGAAGCATGATGTGGCGAGGCTTGCTTGAGGAGTTCAGAAGCGTTCTTCCAGTGACAGAGCAAACTCCCGTGGTGACATTGCAGGAGGGAAATACGCCCCTTATACCGGTGGGCGAAGCGCTAGGCGTTGACTTTCCGGTCTATGTGAAATACGAGGGGGCGAATCCCACCGGTTCCTTTAAGGATCGGGGGATGACGTTGGCCATCTCCAAAGCGAAGGAAGAAGGGGCTAAGGCAGTCATCTGTGCTTCTACCGGCAATACGTCTGCCTCCGCTGCGGCTTATGCAGCCCGGGCGGGTCTGCCTTGCTTTGTCCTGGTGCCGGAGGGTGCGGTGGCCATGGGCAAACTGTCTCAGGCTGTGATTCACGGCGCCAAAGTGGTGTCCATCGAGGGAAACTTTGACGAGGCTTTGAGAATAGTCAGGCAGCTGGCGGAGGAAGAGCAGATCACTCTAGTCAACTCCCTGAATCCCTACCGCATTGAGGGGCAGAAGACAGCTGCCTTTGAGATCTGTGATCAGCTGGGCCGTGCCCCAACCCACCTGTGCATTCCTGTGGGCAATGCCGGAAACATCACTGCCTATTGGCGCGGGTTTAGAGAGTGCAGATCTGCCGGCCTGGCCGATGCCGTACCGAAGATGCTCGGCTTCCAGGCAGAAGGGGCGGCGCCTATTGTCCTCGGGCATGCGGTGGAGCACCCGGAGACGGTGGCGACTGCAATTAGGATAGGGAATCCCGTCAACTGGCAAAGTGCCTTGGCCGCTAGGGACGAATCAGGCGGCCTCATTGAAGCTGTGAGCGATGAGAAGATTTTGGAGGCCTACAGGCTCCTGGCTGCCAGGACAGGCATTTTCTGCGAACCTGCTTCAGCAGCTTCAGTTGCAGGCCTGCTTGAACTTTACTATTCAGGTTATTTCAACTCCGATGAAGAGATTTGCGCAGTATGCGTCCTGACCGGACACGGACTGAAAGACCCCGACAACGCGCTGGCACAGGCCCCAGAACTGATTCATGCCCCTGCNGACTATGCTGCGATCCGCACTNTGATTATGGAGGGTTAAGATGCCTAAGGTGTCCATTACAGCACCGGCAACCACAGCAAATCTCGGGCCGGGTTTTGACTGCCTTGCTGCAGCTTTGAACATAGAGAACGAACTCGAGGCAGGCTGGCAGTCCGTTGCCCCATTTTCCGGAACCAGGGCAGAACTCGGCTCTTTTCTGGCAGAAAACTCCACAGCCGAGGTCAGGGGAGAAGGGACAGAGCACCTTAATTCTGCCGGGATGGGACTTTTCTACAACGCCCTTGCCGCCTTTCTGGCGTTAAACCCAAATGGGCTTCTGACAGTTTGGGGCTTAGAACTGAAGTTCCAAAATGCAATTCCCTTAGCACGAGGGCTCGGGAGCAGCGCCGCCTGTATTGTATCGGCTCTTGCTTTAGCCAAGGAGATCCTGGCAGAAGCAGGCGTTCCTACCGGATGCCTGTCCCTGGCCGAAACAGCTGTGGAACTGGACGGTTCGGCAGACAATGTTCTCGCCGCCCTGTATGGCGGTGCCCGCCTGAATGTTATGGACGACGGCCGTTTATGGGTATCGGTTCCTCTAGAGATATGCCCTGATCTTCATTTTATAGTTGCCATTCCCGATTTGCTCCTCCAAACCAGGAAGACCCGCCAGGTGCTGCCGGATAGAGTCCCGTTAAATGAAGCAGTTCAAAACTCGGCCCGCCTGGCTGCTTTGGCGCTGGCACTGGAGAAAGGGGATTTCAGGCATCTGCGTGAGCTGATCTACAGCCCTCTGCATATCCCTTACCGCTCGAGGCTGATTCCAGGCTATCAGTCCATTGAGCAGCTGGCTTACGAAGCGGGTGCTTTAGCCGTTACCATCAGCGGTGCAGGGCCAAGCGTACTATCCCTGGCGACGGATGATTTTCATGCCATTGGGGCAGCTATGGTGCGGGGCTTTGGCGAGGCCGGACTGGCAGCACGCTATGTGGTTAGTGAAGTCAACAGCAAGGGCGTCCTTGTGGAAAGGTCCGAGGCATAGTGAACGGGGCGTTTCTCCACTAGAATCCAGAATTCTGCAGGTAGGCAGTTCGGATCTTTCCGGGCTGCTTTCTTTTTCCGCTCTATCCTTTTGTCGGCGCGATTAATTGGAGCTTGCTTTCAAGAAAAGTCATTATTGTCGTGAAAAGTCAAGTTAATCTACATTGGACTGACAGGATTCTTTGTATCCATGTATAATTGTAAAATACAGGCAAAATATTTGTTTATGCATGTTTCATTAGACAATAGAGAGGGGATTGACCAGATGGCCAATTATGAGGTAAATGGCAAATCGGCAGCAGGACCCGGCAAGGGAAAAGGACCTTCCAGAGATATCACTTGGCTGCTTTTCTTTCTCGCAATTTTCATCTCAGTGCAGACCTTTGGCTTTGGCGGTATTGTCAGTGCATCAGCAGCGATTGAAATATCGACGCCAGAGTCTTTTGTTTATGCTTTGACAAATGACCCCTACGGCACCTTCGAACTGCAAAGTGATCTTGACTTGACCGGCATTCTTGAACAACCCATACCAGAGTTCCACGGTGTGCTGTGGGGACATGGACATAAAATTACATATTCGCTCCTTGCGCTGGATGCCGAGGATGTGGGCTTGTTCGGTGTTAACAGGGGGACCGTCAGCGATTTGAACCTGGTTGTTGATCTGACAGTCCTGAACAAAGACAGCAGGGTAGGCGGATTATGCGGCACTAACACCGGTATTATCAAAAATGTACGGGTGCAGGGGACAATCATAGCAGAACAGTGTTCGTATGTCGGGGGACTGGTGGGCTACTGGGTTAGGCAAGGATCGTACACTCTTTCAAAACTTTGAGGGCAAGATCAGCGTTTCGGCCTATGTTGGGCCGCGCATGTCCTGTTCTGCCTGGGTCTGGCCGGGTGTTGCCGAAGCAGGGGTGAGTCTTGGGCTGTTCGGCTGTGCAGGAATCAAAGGTGAAATGCATGTTGAACTGGCCAGAGCTTCTGAGTGGCGCGCCCACTACAATCTAGATGTTTGGCTGGAAAGCAGGATCCAGTTCAACGCCAAGCTGCTGCGCATTGCCAGTTTCACCTCTCCAGCCTATGTCAACGAAGGACATCGAACCACCTTGGTTTCCGGCATGTCAGGACGGGTTGTGGATGAGTACGGCAGTCCGATTTCAGGCGTGCAGATCACTGTACAGGGACCCAGCCAGAGCGAAAAGAGTGTTCTAACCAATGCCGACGGTTTTTGGCATGTTCCCCTGGTGGTCGGCAGTGTGGACATTACGCCCTCTTTGACAGGCTATACCTTCTTGCCCGGCTCTAAGCATGTGACAACGGGAAGTTCGGGGGTGAACTTTACAGGCACGGAAGTTGCGCCGCCCGAGTTAAGAAACCCTGTCCCTGCCTCGGCCTCGAGCGACACTATTCCATTTCTGGTCAGGCCAGGCAAGAGCTACACCTTGAAGATTGGCGCTTCTGATCCGCTAGGCTTGCCCTTGACCTCCGACTGGAGCTGCACTCAGGGCAGTCTGTCTGACAAGAAGCTGAACCAGGCAGTCTGGACAGCGCCTCTTCAGGAGGGTCCGGCTAATGCAGCAATCAAAGTGTCCAACGGACATTTTTCAGCGGAGCATACCTGGTACTTTACTGTGAAAGCAGCCAAGCCTCCCGTTATTAAGGGAGCTGTGCCGTTAACCGACGACAGCGAGCCCCTCTTGGTCAGACCTGGTGAAACATGTACTCTATCAATTGAAGTTTCCGATCCGGAGGGCTTGCCTTTGACAGCTGCCTGGAGCAGCAGCCAGGGAAGTTTTGCCAACAGAAAGCTTGACTCCGTCCAGTGGACTGCCCCTCCTTCCGGGGGCAGGGTTGCGGTTGTGGTAGAAGTGTCGAACGGAGAAGTCTCTACGCAGCACACCTGGCATTTTAATGTAGTCCCTTATGATCCTCCTGTTTTGGGGCAGGCGGATCCCCCAACCAGCAAGGAAGCTCCCCTTGCGGTTAAACCAGGTGAGACATGTGAGCTGTCGATTGCGGTTTCTGATCCCGCCGGTTTACCCCTAACCTCAACGTGGAGCAGCAGCCGAGGAAGCTTGGCCCAAAAGGAACTGGAGAAGGTGCAATGGACAGCACCGGCAGAAGCGGGCGCTGCCTCTGTTGTGGTGGAAGTGTCGAACGGCCATACTACTGCCCAGCACACCTGGTATTTCCAAGTAGGGCATGAAGATTATGATGCTCATGACTACAGTCTGCTCCTGACCTTCTTAGAACAGACCGACGGTGCGGGAGTCAAGAACGGTGTCAAGCTCAGTTCCAACTACGTTCCCTTCAATCCTGCAACCTGGGATGGAATTCTCTGGACTGACGAGCAGGTTAAGAGGGTGCATGCCATCAGCATTGATGAGAAGGGGTGTGCAGGCCCCCTTGTGCTGGAAGGGCTCACAGCCCTGGAGTCGCTTGCTGTCTCCGGGAACCAGCTGACTGAGATTGATGTCAGCGGCTGTACATCGCTAAAGTGGCTCGGCTGCTGGGAAAACGGACTGACAGAGCTAGATCTCAGAGGCTGTACCTCTCTGGAAATCCTCTTCTGTGGGCAGAATTCCTTGACCGCTCTGGATCTGTCCGGTTTGTCGGCGTTGAGGGAACTAAACTGTGCCCAGTCTTCGCTGACCCAGCTTGATCTCAGCGGATGCACTGCCCTTGAAGTCCTGCGTGTGAGCAGCAACTGCTTGACCAGCCTGGATGTAAGCGGCCTGTCTCAGCTGAGGGAAGTCAACTGCAACGAGAACGCATTGACAGAACTGAATGTCACTGGCTGTTTGTCCTTAGAGTTCATCGATTGTGAGAATAACCAGCTGACTTCTTTGGATGTGAACGGCTTGCCGTCGCTGAGGATCCTTGTATGCTCGAATAACACCCTTACACACTTGGACGTTGCCGGCTGCACCGCCCTTGAAGAGCTTGAGTGCCAGTGGAATAAACTGAAGGCGTTGGATATTACGGCTGATTGCGACTCTCTTGAGTTCCTTAACTGCAGTTTCAACCAGCTGAGATCCCTGGATGTGAGTGGACTAGGGGCGCTTAATTATCTTTCCTGCGGAAACAATGCCTTGGCTGAACTGGATGTGACGGAGTGCGGAGGTCTGGAAACACTGTGGTGTGACACCAACAAATTGACGAGTCTAAACGTGAGGGGCTGTCCATCGCTGGTGACGCTTGTCTGCTCAGACAATAAACTGTCTGAACTGGATGTGTCCGCGTGTGGGGATCTGCAGGTTCTGATCTGTGTTGACAATAGCCTGGAGCAGCTGGATCTAAGCAGCTGTATATGGTTGAGAGAACTCGCCTGCAGCGACAATGAGCTGGAGATCCTTGACCTGAGTAAACTTGACAGATTGGAAAGTGTCAGCTGCCAAAGGAACAGGCTGTCAGCCTTGCTGGTCGACCGATGCCCATCCTTAAAGGAAATTGTCTGTGCAGAAAACCAGCTGAAGCACTTGGACGTCTCGGACTGCCCAGACCTGGTGCGCTTGGAGACATCCGGCAATGAAGGCATTGTAGTGGTTGGCTGGAAAGGACAATGAGTCAGCATTTGCTTTCGCAGCAGGAGTTGCTGATGGGCAAGGGGAAGTATTTCTATGTGCACAGCATGGCGGAAGGGGATGGATCAATGAACGATAGAATCGATGTCGCCTTTAGATTATTTGACGGAGGATTCAACTGTGCCCAATCCGTTGTCGGAGCCTTCGCAGATCAGGAGCAGGCCAAGCTCGCCCTTAAGCTCGCGGCAGGTTTTGGAGGCGGAATGCGCTGCGGTGAAGTGTGCGGGGCTGTGACCGGCGCCCTGATGGTCCTTGGTCTGAGGGAAGGAACCTGCCTGGCCGATGACTTGGACGGCAAGAGGCGCATGGGCGAGCGCACCCTGAAGTTTATGGAAAAGTTTGCCGACAGCAAAGGTACGCTCCTCTGCCGTGATCTCCTCGGGTATGATCCCAGGGATCTGGAGGCTAAGGAGAAGTACGGAGGAAGCAAACGGGAAGTATGCCAGGATGCAATCAGAACCGCGATTTTGCTCCTGGGCGAACTGGGCATTGAGTAATCATCAGGATCAAGGGCGGTGGCGGGTATGGTCATGAACATTGCCTCACTGGCTTCATCTCTCAAAGCGCAGGAACTTCAGCTGGCGGTGGGAACCCGCCTGGTCGGAATGGCCAAGGACGCTATGGAGGTCCAGGCCGGCGACCTGCTGAAGCTGCTGGAATCAGCCAAGGTCTTAGAGCTCTCGGTAAATCCCCATCTAGGCTCTATCCTTGATGTGGAAGCATAGTGAAAAAGCCCCTGGGACAGGGGCTTTCGCATTTTTGAAGCTGTTATTCGNCACCAAAGGCAAAGCCCTTGGCAGGGCCGGTTGAGGCGTCTGTGCCGGCCANGCGTGAGAGATAGGCATCGCCGAGGTTTTCGATGTGGGTATTCACATTGTCAAACCAGTTGAAGTGGTCCAGCTCATGTTCGATGATTGTTTCAAAGAGACGGGCTGAAACGGTGTCGCCGTTGTCGCGGCAGATTTTGGCGAACTCGGTGTAAGCCTCAACGGCTTCGTCCTCTTCATTGGCGTCAAAGGGGAAAATCTCCTTGAGATTCTGTCCCTTGACCACAGGACCGGACAGCTGGGTTGTGGGCTCGCCGCCCAGTTCCATGATTCTTTCGGCCAGGGCTTCGGCATGGCGCATTTCGTCGATGGCAATCAGCTTGACCTGCTTGGCCAGCTCGCCATAATCCATATCATCGAGGATGTAATGCTGGTGCATATACTGGTGAATAGCTTGCAGCTCCATGGCCTTGGCTTTGTTCAGCACTTCCAACACTTTGTTTCTTCTTTCTTCTTTGCTCAAACTACGTCCCTCCCTGATTACAATTGGTATAATTAGTTTACCATAGTTTTCCGCCTTGGACAATTACATGTTCGTTCCGTCGGCGGATCAGAGACAATTGTCCACAGCAAAAGGGGAAGGGATTAACCAGGGGCAGGGAATAAAGGGAAAAAGTGGATAACGGTGAATTATTTAAGAAAAGACTAAAGGGGTGGGCAACGTGAAATTCGGTTACTTCGACGACCGCAACAGGGAGTATGTGATTACAACGCCGCAGACTCCCTATCCATGGATCAACTACCTGGGATCCCAGGAATTCTTCAGCCTGATTTCCAACACAGCTGGCGGATACTCTTTCTACCAGGATGCCAGGCTGCGGCGGATCACCCGCTATCGGTACAACAATGTGCCGCTGGATGACGGAGGCCGCTATTTTTACATCAACGATGGAGGAGACTGCTGGACGCCAAGCTTCAAACCCATGAAAAAGGAGCTCTCTTTCTACGAGTGCCGTCACGGGCTTGGCTACACCAAAATTTGCGGGGCCAGGGGAGGTCTGCGGGCAGAGCAGCTTTTCTTTGTGCCACTTTTTTTCAATGGGGAAATAATGCAGATAAGACTGAAAAACGAGACAGACCAGGCCAAGTCTGTGTCCCTGTTTTCTTTCGTGGAGTTCTGTCTGTGGGATGCCCATGACGATATGACCAACTTCCAGCGCAACCTCAGCACCGGCGAGGTGGAGGTGGAGGGATCCGCTATTTACCACAAGACTGAGTACCGCGAGCGCCGGAACCACTATGCCTTTTTCTCTGTAAACAGCCCTATAGCCGGCTTTGAAACAGACCGGGAGAGCTTCTTGGGGATGTATAACGGATTTGCGGATCCTGAGGCGGTGCTCTGCAATGGGGCAAAGAACTCCCTGGCCAGCGGCTGGTCCCCCATTGGTTCCCACCAAATTCAGCTGGAGCTGGCCCCTGGGGAGGAGAAATCATTGATCTTCATCCTGGGCTATGTGGAAAACCCAAAAGAAGAAAAATGGGCTTCACCGGGCGTCATTAGCAAAACTAAAGCAAAGCAGATGATGGCGCAGTTCCAGACAGATGTCCAGGTGGAAAAGGCCCTGGCTGAACTGAAGGCCTACTGGGACGATCTCTTAGGCAAGTTCCAGATAGAAAGCGGTGATGAGAAACTTGACCGCATGGTCAATATCTGGAATCCGTATCAGTGCATGGTGACCTTTAACATGTCCCGCAGCGCCTCCTACTTTGAGTCGGGCATCGGCCGGGGCATGGGCTTTCGCGATTCCAACCAGGACCTCTTGGGCTTTGTCCACCAGGTGCCGGAGAGGGCCCGCCAGCGCATTTTAGACATCGCCGCCACCCAGTTCGCCGACGGCAGCGCCTACCACCAGTACCAGCCTTTGACCAAGAAGGGCAACCACGACATCGGCTCAGGCTTTAATGACGATCCCCTCTGGCTGATTGTTGGTACTGCAGCTTATATCAAGGAGACCGGGGATTTTGCCATCCTGGATGAAGAGGTCCCCTTTGACAGTGATCAGCAGAATACAGCGAGCCTTTTCGAACACCTGAAGAGGTCCTTCTACCATGTGATCAACAACCTCGGGCCCCACGGCCTGCCCTTAATCGGACGGGCAGACTGGAACGACTGCCTCAACCTTAACTGTTTCTCGGAAGAGCCTGGCGAGCCCTTCCAAACCACCGGACCGTCCGAAGGCCCTGTAGCTGAATCTGTCTTTATTGCCGGCCTCTTTGTCTACGCCGCCCCGGATTTTATTGAGCTTTGCCGCAGGCGGGGCCTGGAGGAGGAAGCAGAAAGAGCCAGGGGGCATATGGAGGACATGATCGCCACAGTGCTGAAGCACGGCTATGACGGCAGGTGGTTTCTGCGGGCCTATGACGCAGCCGGGCGCAAGGTGGGGAGCAGGGAGTGCGCTGAAGGCAAGATCTTCATTGAGCCCCAGGGCTTTTGCGTTATGGCGGGAATCGGCGTGGAAGGCGGTCAGGCCCGGCAGGCTCTGGACTCGGTGGCTGAGCACCTGGAGACTGAACACGGCATCATCTTAAACACTCCTGCCTATTCCAGGTACTATCCCGAGCTGGGGGAAATCTCTTCCTACCCTCCCGGTTACAAGGAAAACGCCGGCATCTTCTGCCACAACAACCCCTGGGTGATGATTGCAGAAACTGTGATCGGCCGCGGTCAGAGGGCCTTTGAGCTTTACAGAAAGATCTGCCCGGCTTACCGGGAAGAGATCTCAGAGCTGCACCGCCTGGAACCCTACGTCTACGCCCAGATGATTGCCGGCAGGGATGCCGTCAACTTCGGACAGGCGAAAAACTCCTGGCTCACCGGCACTGCGGCCTGGAACTATGTCGCCGTCACCCAAGCCATCCTCGGCGTCAAGCCCGACTGGGACGGACTGGTGATTGATCCCTGCATCCCGCCGTCCTGGCAAGAATACACTGTGGAGCGGGAGTTCCGCGGCAGCCGCTACCGGATCCGCATCAGCAATCCTAACGGCGCCAGCAAGGGAGTCACCAAGATAATCGTGGACGGCAGGGAGCTGCCCGGCAGCCGGCTGCCCCTCTTTGCCGACGGTCAGGTTCACCTCGTTGAAGTGACCATGTAAGATCGGGGCCTGTCCCTCGATCAATTTTACGAATAATGGTTAAATTGTAGAGAATTGATCTAGGGGCAGGCCCCAAATAAGAAAAGCTGTTCATCTCCACCCAGGGCGGCTTGGCATATTGATAAGTACGCAAGAAGTGCTGCCCTTCAGAAGCATATAGGGAGGTGAACACACTTTGAGCGAACTGAACAATTTCAGTGCATCGGTTGAAGGCATGCAGGAGGCAGCTGTATTTGAAGATGGAATTGTAACCAACGGTCAGGCCATACCTGTGCCAACCCCGGGATATCTGGCTGCCACAACCAAGATCGATATCTCCAATCTTCCTTCCGGAAGTCTGCATGACTTCATCACAGATAACGGCATAACTGTTACTTTCAGCACCCCAATGCAAAAGCTCGGTCCGGTTCCTGACGGCTGGGCCACCTGGTCATCGCCGCCCTTTTCTGAGAGTGCCAATCCAGATGTCCTCTATACTGTAGACCAGAACAGTCTGACCATGGAGCTCTCCGACTCTGCCCGCATTTTCGGTTTCGAACTGGAGCCTTTCTTCTTCGGCGTATCCACGTACACCGCTGACTTTTACAGCGGCGATACGCTGGTGGACAGCATTACCCGTGATGTGAACGGGAATGCAGGCGCCCGCCTCTTTGGCAGGGTCGGGGAGCCTATCAACCGGGTGGTAGTCTCTGGGCCGGACACTTTCGCGATTGCCC
>JGI24708J26588_10002294_pt1 | contig 14547 bp, 15 predicted proteins | sample BioPla1DNA2_FD_26588 | JGI IMG/M metagenome (IMG submission 26588) | reverse complement strand
AGTATTATAAAGAGTAACTTTACCAGTATTATAGAATTCCAAAGAAATAGGTGAAGATTGACCAACAAATGCTTCAGGATAAAAATTAATTTCACCAACATCTAATTTAGACTGTTGTACCACTGGCACACCTATTAATTCTATATCTTTAAGTTCATTACCATCATTGTCTTCATATTCAAAGTTTGCTGTAATAGTGTGGGTTTTAGCAATGGCATCTGGAATAGCAAACATTGTTATGGTTTTATGGACTCTTCCCTTTGGAGGAATAGAGTCTATATAAAATGTATTTGAACTATCTACAGGAGTAAAGGCAGAAGTATTTCCTTTGTTTTCACTGTCATTAGAACCAGGTTCAGCTGTTAAAAATATTTTTATATTTTTAACGGTTTTAGTGCTATTTGTGTTGTAAAAGGACAAATTCATCTTAAAGTTTTCTCCAGCTTTAACTAGCTGCGGTTCAAAGCTATACTTATCTATAATTAATTTAGGTTTGCCCTTAGTAGAATCACCATCTTTAGACTTATTTACCACATTCATACCAACATATTGATTTACTGTATGCTTGTATTCTTCATCTTGGTTAAATTCGTCTTCGTATTCCACTATTATATTAATAGGATAATTTCTAGATATTGCATCTTCCGTAGGAGAAAATAAGAATGTTAGAGATTCAGATTCTCCAGCAGGTATACTATTGATTTTAACAATACTAGTTGATTTAGGTACTATAGCAGGGTCAGAGCTTTCAGGTCTTACAATTACATTTACAGCATCTGAATCGCTATTATTCTTTAAGTCAAAAGTAAGTTCAAAGTTTTTATTAGGAACTATGGCAGAAGTAGGGTAGTTTAAGTTTTCAATTAATAAATTGGAATCATAACTTCCAGTTCCACCAACGGTTAAATAAATTTTTTGTTTTTCTTCAAATTCACCATACTTAAACACTACTTCTAATTCATGGGAACCTCTTTTTATATTATTGGCAGCTTTTAAATCAAAATTAATGCCTGATACAGCATTGCCTGGAACTCTTTTTACATATCCTAAATCAGAACCAGAACCAATATAAAAGCCTTCTTTATTGTTTAATCCTTCTAATCTAATACTTATGTCCTTTGCATCTAAGGTACCTTTGTTTTCAAATAAAATATTTAATTCTACATTTTGCCCTGGACTAATGATTTCAGGATTTGTAGAAACTTTAGATATTAAAAGTTTTGGTAAAGTGCTTTTTCCTGTAACTCTTATATAAATTATTTCTTCATGGGAACCAGATATTTTAGTAACTTTACCTGTAGAATCTGAACTATTCTCAGAATAATAATTATATTTAATCATTAATTTTACAGGATAGTTTCCAGGTTTTGCATCTGTTGAAGTTGTAACATCTAATTTTACAGGTACTTTTTTATTTCCTGTTACATCACCAACAGATATGGAGTTAGTTAAACTGTTAGATGTAAAAGGCTCTTCAAATACAGGTGTTACTGTAACATCATATGCACCTCCACCTGAATTTTTTAAATAAAATTGAATAGATTTAGAACTACCTGGATCTACTGATGGTATATCCATACTATCAATACTTAAAACAGGCTCATATATAGATATAGTATTAGCCAAGGCCGTTATAGGTATCATGGTTACGATTAATAATAAAGTCAAAATGCTACAAATAAATCTTTTCATTTTACATTGTTTCCCCCTCTATTAAGTTTTTGTTTTCTTCGATTTTTTCAATGGTTCCATCTCTAAGATGTACAACCCTATGGGCATAAACAGATATTTCTGTATCATGGGTTACTATTACTAGAGTTTGGTCTAGCTCCTTTGCCATACCTGTAATTAAATCCATTACTTCAAAGGTAGTTTTAGTATCTAGATTTCCAGTAGGTTCATCGGCAAAAACTATCCTTGGATTACCTACAAAAGCTCTAGCAATACTAACTCTTTGTTGTTGACCACCACTCATTTCTGAGGGCTTATGATGAAGTCTATTGCCTAATCCCACATTTTTAAGCATATTTATGGCCATTTTGTTTCTTTTTGCCCTTGGAACTCCTTTAAAGGTAAGACCTAAGCTTACGTTTTCTAAAGCAGACAGAGTAGGAATAAGATTATATGATTGGAAAACAAAACCTACATTTAATTGTCTAAACTTAGTCACATCTTTTTCACTCATTTTTTCTAAATGGTGATTGCTAATTATGATTTCACCTTTAGTAGGTTTCTCCAAGCCAGCCATCATATTTAACAAAGTACTTTTACCAGAGCCAGATGTACCTAGTAAACATATAAACTCCCTATCTGCAATGGATAAGTTGATATCATTTAGGGCAATAATCTTTTCGTCACCCATCCTATATACTTTTCTTAAGTTTTTTAATACGATTAAATCCTTCAAAAATTAGAACACCTCCTCAATAGGACTTTACACTTTATTCTAACATAGAAATATTATCTAAATGGTTACAATATGATTAAGATTTGACAATTTTCAAATACTATGTTTAAACAATTGTATCATAGTAATGAACTTAATATGATTACAATTTCGTAAGGTTCATTATAATGAAGAAAACTTATATTAGATGGAGTCTTAAAATTGTAAGTCAGCAGATAAAACTTATTATGGAGAATAGAGCCTGTCTATGTTATAATAAAAGCAAGATTTAGTTGGAATATACTATTATTAGTTTAAGATTTTTTTTAAACATTATTAAATAGTGGTATAATAAGATTAATAATAAAATTGGAAGGTGATTATAATGTTAATGACAGGTAAGGAGTTATTATTAGATGCACAAAAAAACAGATATGCAGTAGGTGCATTTAATGTTAATAATATGGAGATTATTCAAGCCATTATAAATGCTGCAGAAGAACTAGAATCTCCAGTTATTCTTCAAGCAAGTCAAGGTGGACTTAAATATGCAGGAGTTGAATATATAGCTGCTTTAGGTAAACTAGCTGGTAGAAAAGCTAATGTTCCTGTAGCCCTTCATTTAGACCATGGTACAGATTTTGAACAAGTAATGCAATGTATTAGACATGGTTTTACATCAGTGATGATTGATGGCTCTAGGTTTCCATTAGAAGAAAATATTGCATTTACTAAAAGAGTAGTAGAAATAGCTCATTCAGTTGGAGTAACTGTAGAGGCTGAATTAGGTAAAATAGGTGGAACAGAGGATCATATTACTGTAAGTGAAAAAGATGCTACCTTTACAGATCCTGAAGAAGCTAGAATTTTTGTTGAAGAAACAGGAGTAGACTATTTAGCCATAGCTGTAGGTACGGCCCATGGAGTTTATAAAGGAGAGCCTAAGTTAGATTACGATAGAATTAAAGCTATTAGAGAAGTAGTAGATATTCCTCTAGTATTACATGGCTCAAGTGGAGTGCCTTCAGAAAGTTTACAAAAAGCTATTTCCCTTGGAATTTGTAAAATAAATATTGATACAGATATTAGAGCTTCCTTTGCTCAAGCTGTAAAGGAATTTGTAAAAAACAATCCAGATGAAATAGATCCAAGAAAGATTTTATCACCAGCAACAAAGGCTATGACAGAAACTATAAAAGAAAAAATGCGTATATTTGGCTCAGCAGGAAGGGCTTAGAAGCAGTGAACTGTGAATTATAACAGGGGGTGGGTTAATGAAATTATTTATCGATACTGCTAATATTGATGAAATAAGAGAGATTAACGATTGGGGAGTTATTTGTGGAGTAACGACTAATCCTAGTTTAATTGCTAAAGAGGGAAGAGAATTTAAAGAAGTTGTCAAAGAAATAACGGAAATTGTAGATGGCCCCATTAGTGCAGAAGTTATTTCCTTAGAAAAAGAAGGAATGCTTAAGGAAGCAAGGGAATTAGCTAAAATACATCCAAATATTATTATCAAAATCCCTATGACAAAGGAAGGTTTAAAAGCTGTTAAAGTATTGTCAGAAGAAGGAATAAAGACTAATGTAACATTGATTTTTTCAGCTAATCAAGCTTTACTTGCTGCACGGGCAGGGGCAACCTATGTTAGTCCTTTTGTAGGTAGATTAGATGATATTAGTAACGAAGGATTATATATTATAGAAGATATCGTTNGAATTTTCGACTTACACAATATTGATACTGAAATAATAGCTGCAAGTATTAGGCATCCTGTTCATGTTTTAGATGCTGCTAAGGCAGGAGCTCACATATCTACTATACCTTATAAAGTCTTCATGCAAATGTTGGAGCATCCCCTTACAAATATTGGAATAGAAAAATTTTTAAAGGATTGGAATAGTCTATAGGGAAACCCTATAGCTATTCTATTTCCACGCTTATCAGATATATTTCCTAAAAATGCTTATATAAAGAATAGAAAAGTTGGTATTTATAATAAAATAGGAGGTTGGTTTAATGGATAGAAATTTGCCTGTAAATTTAGGAAGAGTTACAGAAGCTGCTGCTTTGGCCAGTGCCAAGTTTTTAGGTAGGGGAGATAAAAATGAAGCGGATCAAGCTGCTGTAGATGCTATGAGAAGAATGTTTGATACTATAGATATTGATGGAACTGTAGTAATAGGTGAAGGAGAATTAGATGAGGCACCTATGCTATATATTGGTGAACAAATAGGGACTGCAGGGGTAGATGGTTTAAAGGTAGATATTGCAGTGGATCCTTTAGATGGAACTGTTTCTGTAGCCAATGGACTTCCAAATGCAATATCCGTAGTTGCTGTAGCACCAAAGGGATGTCTATTACATGCACCAGATACTTATATGAATAAAATAGCAGTAGGACCTAAGGCTAGGGGAGTTATTGACATACATAAATCAGTGGAAGAAAATATTAAAAATGTAGCTAAAGCATTAAAGAAAGATGTAAGTGATATTACTGTAGTTGTTATAGATAGACCAAGACATGTAGAGTTAGTAAAAGAGATTCGTGATGCTGGAGCTAGAATCAAAATGATTAGTGATGGTGATGTATTAGGTGCCATATCTACATGTTTTGAATATACAGGAGTAGATATATTAATGGGAATAGGTGGAGCACCAGAGGGAGTTATTGCAGCTGCAGCTCTTAAATGTATAGGTGGAGAATTACAAGGACAATTAATGCCAGCAACGGAAGAGCAAAGAGAAAGATGCATAAAAATGGGTGCGGATTTAAATAAGGTATATTATACAGATGATTTGGCTAAAGGGGATCAAATGGTCTTTGCAGCAACAGGAGTATCCTATGGGGAATTATTACAAGGTGTTAAATATATGGAAAACAATATGGCTACAACTCATACACTTATTTTAAGAGCTGAAACAGGGACAATTAGGTTTATAGAATCCATACATCAATTAGATAAAAAACCAGAATATGCAAAATAAACAGTGAACGAAGAGGGGTGTTGTTTTGAATTATGATGAACTAAAAAATAAAAAAATTATGGATTTAAGAAATATAGCAAAGGGTTTAAATATCCCGAGTCCATATAAATATAAAAAGGATGAATTAATAGAATTGATAGTTAAAAGTGATAAAAAAAATGGGAAGATAGAAGATGGGGAAACTGAAGAAAATGAAAAAATAGATATATCCGATATAAATATTGAAGATTTGTCAGATAAGGCAACAGAAGAAATAGAACAATTAGAAGATATTAATATGGCTGAAGGAATTTTAGAAATTCATATGGATGGATATGGATTTTTAAGACAGGATAATTATCAATCTGGAGATGATGATGTATATATATCTCCATCTCAAATCAGAAGGTTTAGACTTCAAACTGGAGATAAAATAACAGGAGTTACTAGGCCACCAAAATCTGGAGAAAAATTTAGAGCCTTATTATATGTTCAAGCTGTAAATGGGCTGGACCCAGAAACATCTACTAAGAGGCCAAATTTTGATACATTAACTCCCCTATATCCTAGGGAGAGACTTAAATTAGAAACATCTCCTAGTGAATTTGCCATGAGGATGATAGATTTAGTAGCTCCCATTGGTAAGGGACAAAGGGGAATGATAGTATCTCCTCCTAAAGCAGGTAAGACAACTCTTCTTAAAATGGTAGCAAATTCCATAGCGAAAAATCATCCTGAAGTAGAAATTATAATATTATTAATAGATGAAAGACCAGAAGAAGTAACAGATATGAAAAGATCTGTTAAAGGGGATGTAATTTATTCAACCTTTGATGAATTACCTAAAAACCATACAAAGGTTGCTGAAATTGTCTTTGAAAGAGCAAAGAGACTTGTAGAGCATGGTAAGGATGTGGTTATCCTATTAGATAGTATTACTAGACTAGCAAGGGCTTATAATTTAACTATACCTGCATCAGGAAGAACTCTTTCTGGTGGTTTAGATCCAGGGGCATTACACAAGCCGAAGAGATTTTTTGGGGCAGCTAGGAATTTAGAGGAAGGTGGTAGCTTAACTATATTAGCTACAGCATTAGTAGAAACGGGAAGTAGAATGGATGATGTAATATTTGAAGAGTTTAAGGGAACTGGTAATATGGAGATTCACCTTGATAGAAAATTATCAGAAAAAAGGATATTCCCAGCTATTGATATAAATAAATCTGGAACTAGAAGAGAAGAATTGCTTTTAAGTCAAAAAGAACTTGAAACCTTATGGGGTATAAGAAAGGCTATGGGTAATGCACCAACTCAAGAAGTAACAGAAGCCTTTATTGAACAATTAGTGCAAACAAAAACTAATGATGAATTTATTGATTATATGAGAAATAAAATTTGGATTTAGTTGATATAAAAAAATTTTTATGCTATAATTTAATGGTTGAAAATGATAGTATGTCTTTGTGATATATAGGTATTGAGAAAGAGGTGAAATAAATGAAACAAGGTATTCATCCAAAATATGTTGAAGCTACAGTAACATGTGCTTGTGGCAATACATTTAAAACAGGTTCAACAAAGGAAAACCTAAAAGTAGAAATTTGTTCAGAATGTCACCCATTCTTTACAGGTAGACAAAAATTTGCTGAACGTGGTGGTCGTGTAGAAAAATTCAAAAAGAAATACAATATGGACTAATTTCTTCAAAAAACCTAGGTTAGTTGCAAGGGCATCTAACCTTTTTTTGAATATTTTTTGAAGAAGATTAAATAAAGGTTGTGAATTATTTGAAGATGAAAAATTCTAAAATCAATCCTAAACATAAAACTAGTATTGGAGGTCAAGCCCTCATTGAAGGAATAATGATGAGAGGACCTAAGAAGATATCCATTGCTGTAAGAAAACCAAATGATGAAATTGAATTAAAGGTAGATGATTTAAATACCTTAGCCATGAGGTATAAAATATTTGGTCTTCCCTTTATAAGGGGAGTAGTTGGTTTAATAGAAGCTATGATTATTGGCACTAAGGCTTTGACATATTCAGCAGAGTTTTATGAAGAGGAAGAAGTAGATAATAATANGGAAAGTTGGACTAAAAAGATATTTAAAGATAAGGCTGAAGATGTAGAGATGTTTTTTGCAGTATTTGTATCAATCGTATTGTCCTTTGGAATATTTATGATTTTACCTAGTTTTTTAACCAACTTTTTTAAAAATAAAATAGATAATCATATAGTATTAAATTTAATAGAAGGCTTAACTAGAGTATGTATCTTCTTTATATATGTAATATGGATTTCAAAATTAGATGATATAAAAAGGGTTTTTGAATATCATGGAGCAGAGCATAAGTCCATTCACTGCTATGAAAATGAAGAGGAATTAACTGTGGAAAATATAAAAAAATACCCTATTTTACATCCAAGATGTGGTACAAGTTTTCTATTTATGGTTATGATAGTTAGCATATTTGTATTATCTTTTTTTGGATGGCCTAATCCTTTGCAAAGGGTTTTAATAAGATTAGTTATGTTTCCAGTAATAGCTGGAATATCTTATGAAATCAATAGAATAATAGGAAGAAGCAATTCAAAGCTTTGTTATGCACTATCATATCCAGGTCTTATGGTTCAAAAGTTAGCCACTGTAAGAGAGCCAGATGATGAACAAATTGAAGTAGCAATTGAAGCCCTAAAAGCTGTTTTACCAGAGAATAGGGAGGAAGACATGTGGTAATAAGTGAATTATTGAAAAAAGGTGTGACTCTAATTGAAGGGAAGGAATATACAGACCCGATTTTAGAGTCTATACTAGTTTTATCTAAATTATTGCAAGTGGACAAAAGTTATATATATATTCATTTAGATAAAGAAGTAGATGAAGATATTNTAAATAAATTTACTCANATTATGGAAAAGAGGAAAGCAGGCTACCCTTTTCAATATATTTTTAAAGAAAGGGAGTTTATGGGGCTTGATTTCTATGTAGAAGAAGGAGTTCTTATCCCTAGACCAGAAACTGAATTAATGGTAGAGTATATTATAGAATATATAAAGAATAATTTTAAAGATAAAAATATCAATATATTAGATATAGGTGTTGGAAGTGGTGCCATATCCATAAGTATTGGTAAATATTGCCAGAATGCAAGGATATATGGCATAGATATTGGAGATATACCAATTAAGGTATCAAATATAAATAAAGAAAGACATAATTTAGAAAATGTAAGCTTTCACCAAGGTGACTTATTTAATCCCTTAAAGGGACTAGGCTTAGGTAAGGATTTTCAAATTATTATTTCAAATCCACCATATATAAAAAGTAAAGACATAGAAAATCTTCAAGTAGATGTAAAAAGATTTGAACCTAGATTAGCCTTAGATGGTGGAGAAGATGGGCTAAGGTTTTATAGGGAAATTACCAATAAGGGAAAAAATTATCTTAAATCTGGAGGAATATTGATTTATGAAATTGGTTATGACCAAGGGAATGATGTAAAAAACATATTATCAGAGGAAGGATTTAAGGATATATCCATATTAAAGGATTTACAAGGTTATGATAGAGTAATCTTTGGATTCTTATAATAGAGGAGAGATTATTATGAGTATATTAATTCAACTTTTTGTATCTTTTTTTAAAATAGGAGCTTTTAGTTTTGGCGGTGGATATGCCATGTTACCTTTATTGGAAAAAGAGGTAATTAAAACTCATAATTGGATGTCCTCAAGGGAATTCATAGATATATTTGCTATTTCTGAGATGACTCCAGGACCAATTGCAGTAAATTCAGCTACTTTTTTAGGATATAAAGTTGCAGGATTTATTGGAGCATTCACAGCTACCTTTGCTGTTATATTACCTTCCTTCATAGTTATTAGTTTAATCTTTGCTTTTATTCTCAAGTTTAAAAACTCCCCTTATGTAGATTGGATATTTAAAGGAATAAGACCTATTGTATTAGGTTTAATATTAGCAGCAGGTATTACCGTTGCTAAAACCAGCTTTATAGACATTAAATCTATTTTAATTGGTGGTTTATTATTTTATTTAGTCTCCTTTAAAAAATTTAATCCTTTATGGGGTATAATATTAGCTGGAATATTAGGGTTAGTACTCTACTAAGGAGGTAAGGTTTATGTTGTGGGAAATATTTTTAACTTTTTTTAAAATTGGGGCCTTTACCTTTGGTGGAGGTTTTGCTATGATTCCTATTATTCAGCAAGAAATTGTAGAAAAAAAGAATTGGATAAAAGAGGAAGATTTCATAGATACTATTTCTATAGCCCAATCGGCACCAGGGCCTATAGCTGTTAATTTAAGTATATTTGTAGGATATAAAATAAAGGGGTTTCCTGGAGCGGTGATTTGTACAATGGGAACCGTATTGCCGTCCTTTATTATTATTTTATTAATTGCAAAGTTTTTTTATCAATTTAAGGATAATCATATTGTAGAGAAGATATTCTTAGGAATTAGACCGGCAGTTGTAGCACTTATATTTTCTGCAGTATATAAATTAGTATATAAATCTCGCTTTAGTTATGTAGATTTATTAATAGCCTTAATAACTACTTTAATAATAGTGTTTTTAAATATTAATCCTGTATATATGATAATAATAGGCGCATTAGGCTCAGTGGTGTATAATAAGGTAGTGAACAACTAGCAGTGAATAACTCTTCACTATTAATTATTTACTGAATATTTAAGGAGGTTTTTTATGTTAGAAAAATTAGATTTTATAGAAAAAAAATATAAAGAGTTAACAGATAGGATGATGGATCCTGAACTTATTAACGATCTGCCAGAATGGCAAAGGGTAATGAAAGAACATGCAGATATAGAACCTATTGTTATGAAATATAGAGAATACACAGGTATTGTTGAAGAGTTAGAAGGAGCAAAGGAAATGCTCTACGAAAAATTAGAAGATGATATGAGGGAAATGGTAAAAGAAGAGATTAAGGATTTAGAGGAGTCTTTAATTTCAGCAGAAGAAGAATTAAAGATTCTTCTTATTCCAAAGGACCCTAATGATCATAAAAATGTTATTGTAGAGATTAGAGCTGGAGCTGGGGGAGATGAAGCAGCTTTATTTGCAGGTGTATTATTTAGAATGTATTCTATGTATGCAGAAAGTAAAAATTGGAAAACTGAAGTTATGAATACAAACTCCATAGGTATAGGCGGATATAAGGAAGTAATTTTTATGATTAAAGGTAAAGGTGCTTATAGTAGATTAAAATATGAATCAGGAGTTCATAGAGTTCAAAGGGTACCAGAAACAGAATCAAGTGGTAGAATTCACACTTCCACTGCTACAGTTGCAGTGTTGCCAGAGGCTGAAGATGTAGATATAGATATTCAAGAAAAAGATTTAAAGATAGATACCTATAGATCTTCAGGNGCTGGTGGACAACATGTTAATACAACGGATTCAGCCATTAGAATAACTCACTTACCTACAGGTTTAGTCGTATCTTGTCAAGATGAAAAAAGTCAAATTAAAAATAGAGAAAGAGCTATGACTATATTAAAGACTAGATTATATGACAAGATGCTAAGTGATCAAGCAGCTGAAATAGCTGAGGAGAGAAGGGGACAAGTAGGTACTGGAGATAGATCAGAAAGAATAAGAACATATAATTATCCTCAAGGCAGAGTTACAGATCACAGAATTAACCTTACTTTGCATAAATTAGGAAGCATAGTAGATGGTGATTTAGATGAAATAATCGAAGCTTTAATCACTACAGATCAAGCAGAAAAATTAAAACAATAATATAGACGGGGAGGACTTCCTCTCCATTTTTCATAAGAAAAGGGCGATAATATGAAAACTAAAGTAATTAAAATAGATAAAAAAAATATAGATGAAAATCTAATTGTAGAATCTGCTAATGTTTTAAAATCAGGTGGTTTAGTGGCTTTTCCTACGGAAACTGTTTATGGTTTAGGAGCCAATGGGCTAGATGAAGAAGCGGTTAAAAAAATATACAAAGCTAAAGGAAGACCAAGTGACAATCCATTAATATTACATATTAGTTCCAAAGAAGAGTTACCTCCTTTAGTTGAAAATATTCCTGATTTAGCGTATAAGTGTATGGATGAATTTTGGCCTGGACCCCTTACGATGATATTTAAAAAAAGCAAAATTATACCTAGAATTATAACTGGAGGATTAGATACTGTAGCCATTAGGATGCCTAGTCATCCTATAGCATCACAACTTATTTCAAAATCAGGAGTTCCTATTGCAGCACCTTCAGCTAATACTTCTGGAAGACCTAGCCCAACTAATGCAAATCATGTAATAGAAGATATGATGGGAAAGATAGAGGTTATTATAGATGGAGGAAATACTGGAGTAGGTTTAGAATCTACAGTGTTAGATTTATCTACAGATACTCCTATGATTTTAAGACCTGGTGGTATAACATTAGAGGATTTAAAGGAGATTATTCCAAATATTACTCAAGATAAAAGTATAATAAAGAATGATATTGTACCAAAATCACCAGGGCAAAAGTATCGTCATTATGCTCCAAAGGCTGAGATGTTATTATTTACTGGTGATATAGATAAGATAATAGATGAAATAAATAAACAAGTAAATAGCCTAGTTGCACAAGGTAAAAAAGTTGGTGTAATGGCTACAGAGGAAACAAAGGATAGATATAGTAATGGATTAGTTTTAGTATCTGGTTCCAGGACTAATCCAGAAACCATAGCAGCAAATTTGTTTTCAACTATACGGGATTTTGATAAAGAAAATGTAGATATAATATTGGCAGAAGGTGTATCAATAGACAATATTGGTATGGCCATAATGAATAGAATGATAAAGGCTGCTGGAGGGAAAGTAATTAATCTTTAAGAGGTGATAAAGTGAATATATTGTTCATTTGTACTGGAAATACTTGCAGAAGTCCAATGGCAGAGGGAATATTAAAGGATTTAGCTAGGAAAAACAAATTATCTATAAATGTAAAATCAGCAGGCCTATGCGCTATAGATGGAGGGAGTATTTCAAAGGACGCAGTTTCTGTTTTAGAGGACATAGATATAGATATATCCCATATTAGGTCTACTTTAATTAATGAAGATTTAATTAAAGAAGCAGATCTAATTTTAACTATGTCACAGAGACATAAGAGGAACTTAATATTAAAATATCCCCACATTAAAGAAAAGATATTTCTTTTAAATGAATATGCCTTTAATATAAATAAAGATGTGGCAGACCCCTTTGGTATGGGTAGATTATATTATGAACAAACTAGAGATGAGATATATAAAGCTGTGGAGAAGATAGTAAACAGTGAATTTTAAAAGGAGGTATTATATATGAAAATAGGTATAGGCAGTGACCATGGTGGCTTTGAATTAAAGGAAAGTATAAAGGAGTATTTAAAGCAAGAAGGAATTGAATATGTAGATTATGGTACTAATTCTACAGAATCTGTAGATTATCCTGACTTTGGTAAAAAGGTTGCAGAAGCAGTGGTGTCTAAAGAAGTAGATAGAGGTATTGTAATTTGTGGTACAGGTATTGGTATTTCTATTTCTGCAAATAAGGTTTCTGGAATTAGATGTGCTTTATGTGGAGATACATTTTCTGCTAGAATGAGTAGGGCCCACAATAATGCTAATGTTCTTGCTTTAGGTGGTAGAGTTACGGGAGTAGGGCTGGCTTTAGATATTGTTAAGGAATTTTTAGAAGGTGAGTTTGAAGGTGGCAGACATGCAAGAAGAGTAAATAAAATTGATGAAATTGGTTGCTAGTTTGTGATATAATCTTAGATGGTAAAATTGATTAAGAAGGGAGTTTTAAATATGGGTAAAGTTACAGTATTAGATCATCCTCTAATTAAACACAAATTAACTTATATTAGAGATAAAAATACAGGTACAAAGGAATTTAAGGAATTGGTTTCAGAGGTTTCCATGTTAATGGGATATGAGGTTACTAGAGACATGGAATTAGAGGAAATAGAAATAGAAACTCCTATAACTAAGATGAAATCACAGGTTATAGCAGGGAAAAAAGTTGGTCTTGTTCCAATTTTAAGGGCAGGATTAGGTATGGTGGAAGGTATGCTTAATTTGTTACCAGCTGCAAAAGTGGGACATATAGGGCTTTATAGAGATCCTAAGACTTTTAAGCCAGTTGAATATTATTGTAAATTACCAACAGATGTTGAAGAAAGAAAATTAATAGTATTAGATCCTATGTTAGCTACAGGTGGTTCTGCAGCTGCTGCTATCCAATTTTTAAAAGATAGAGGGGCTAATAATATTAAATTAGTTTGCTTAATAGCAGCTCCAGAAGGATTAAAAGCTGTACAAGAAGCTCACCCAGATGTGGATATTTATTTGGCAAATATTGACGAAAGACTAAATGAAAATGCATATATAGTTCCAGGATTGGGAGATGCTGGAGATAGATTATTCGGTACTAAATAGAAATAATAAGGGGCAGTATTTGCTGCCCCTACACAATTAATTATAAGGAGAGAGATTTACTATGGAGAACTATATCATTCCATTTTTTGTAGCAGCAATGATATCTCTTATAATGACACCTTTAGTAAAAAAACTAGCTATTAAAATAGGCGCTATAGATATACCAAAAGATGAAAGGCGTGTACATAAGAAACCTATGCCTCTTATGGGCGGGTTAGCCATTTATATTGCAGTAGTGGTTGCTTCTTTATTGTTCTTGACCATAGATAAGTCTCTAATATCTATAATAATTGGAGGAACTATAATAGTATTTTCTGGTATTATAGATGATATGAAAGGTATGAGCCCCAAATTGAAGCTACTATTTCAAATATTAGCTGGAATAATACTTATTTTTGGAGAAGTAAATGTTGATTTTATCACTAATCCTTTCTCTACTAATAATATTTTACTGGATTTAAAATGGTTCTCTATACCCATTACATTATTTTGGGTTGTAGGAATTACTAATACATTAAATTTAATAGATGGATTAGATGGATTATCAGCTGGAGTAGCAATGATATCTAGTATTTCTTTAATGCTTGTAGCAGGGAAATTTCACAATATTCCTATTATAATTTTATCAGGAATAGTAGGTGGTGCATGTTTAGGATTTTTGCCCTATAATTTCAATCCTGCAAAGATATTTATGGGAGATACAGGTTCATTGTTTTT
>JGI24708J26588_10002291_pt1 | contig 14558 bp, 13 predicted proteins | sample BioPla1DNA2_FD_26588 | JGI IMG/M metagenome (IMG submission 26588) | reverse complement strand
GCCCTCTTTTTCTGGACCAAAAAGAGCTAAAGCTTGATTTTTATCAGAAATCAGTTGGCCCATTGTTTCATTGATTGCTTCTAATGGTAAGTTAGGAAGAATTTGATTCATTAAAGTATACGTGTTTTCAATACCAGGAATCGGTTCATTATCTAAAAAGTGACGCACATAACTGTTAACGTAAGATTCATTTTTGTTTTTATCTCTTTCATTATATGCTGATTCTATACTTCTTAGATAATCCGCTTTTACACGAGTATATTCTGATTCAGTAAATCCAAATTGTGCAGCACGATGTATCTCTCTTAATAGAGTTTTTATACCCTCTTTTATGTCCTCTTCATTGCAAATAACAACCCCCGTAAAGGCATCTTTAGTTTTAGCAGCAAAAAACATTCCGTCATAAGCTGAAGCATAAACAAAAGGAGGATTTTCTGTTTGAGTTATTTCATTCAATCTATTGTTTAACATAGAAGAAATCATCCCTTTGATACTATTTACTATCATATAGCTTAAATCATNTTTAGCCTCATCAGGNAAAGCATCGTGTTTATTAAAAAANAGAGCTTGCGTTGTGGTTTGCTCTTTATCTTGATAAATTACAATTTGAGGTTCTTCATTATCGGGTACAGGATAGTAAACTCGTTCTGGTGCTTCTGTTTGAATAGGGATAGAACCAAATAGATTTTTAATCTTTTCCTCCATTTGATCTACATCTATATCACCTACTACAACGATTCCTTGTAAATCTGGTCGATACCAGTCTTTATAATAATCTCTTAAGGTTTGATACTTAAAATTCATAACGACATCCATACTACCAATGGGAAGACAGTCTTCATACTTAGTGTCTTTAAATAGGACGGGTAATAGTTTTTCTTGAAATCGCTGTGTAGCATTATTGCGTGTACGCCACTCTTCTTGAATCACACCTCGCTCATCATCAATTTCTTTTTCATCTAAAAGAAGACTATTAGACCAATCGTGTAATATGAGTAAACAAGAATCTATAGCACCCTCACGTGTTACAGGAACGTTAGATATATTGTACACCGTTTCATCTATTGATGTGTATGCATTGAGGTTTTCTCCAAATTTAACTCCTATTGTTTCTAAGTACTCAATTAAAGAGTTTCCAGGAAAGTGAGTTGTACCATTAAAACACATATGTTCTAAAAAGTGAGCTAGTCCTCTTTGGTCTGGATTTTCTTGAATAGAACCCACTTTTTGGGCAATATAGAAATCAGCACGATTTTCAGGTAGTTTATTCTGTCGTATATAATANGTTAGTCCATTTTCTAGTTTTCCTATTCTAACAGATGGGTCAATAGGAGTGGTGAATTGTGCATAAGTTGTTAGACTAAACAAACAACTTAAAATGCATATAAGAGACCATTGTCTAATTTGTTTCATAATGTGGTGTTTAGATTCTTTGTTTTTTTTAAATCAGAATCCTGAATAGATTCTGATAGGATATCTAAAAACAACACCATCAAAATAAAAAGATGGTGTTGTTGAAGTGTTTTTATTGTTTGTTTACGACTTGTCTTATAGCCACTAGGTGAGTTAATAAATCTTCTAACAGATCTAACTGAAGCATGTTTGCTCCATCACTTTTTGCTACACTTGGATTTTCATGAGTTTCAATAAAAAGTCCATCGACACCCACAGCAACCCCAGCTTTAGCTACTGTCTCTATCATTTGAGGTAATCCTCCCGTAACACCACTCGTTTGATTAGGCTGTTGCAACGAGTGTGTAACATCTAAGATTACAGGAAAACCAAAGGACTGCATTTCAGGAATACCTCGATAATCAATAACTAAATCTTGATAGCCAAAGGTTGTTCCTCTTTCAGTAACCATAACCTCTTTATTACCCGTCTCTTCCACCTTATTTATTGCAAAACGCATGGCTTTAGGAGATAAAAACTGACCTTTTTTGATGTTTATTATTTTACCTGTTTCTCCTGCTGCAACGAGTAAATCGGTTTGACGGCAAAGAAAAGCAGGGATCTGTAAGACATCCACGTATTCAGCTGCTAATTTAGCTTCTTCTGCTGCGTGTATATCGGTTACAGTTGGAATATGAAACGTGTCACTTACTTTTTTTAGCACCTTAAGCGCTTTTATATCTCCAATTCCGGTGAAAGAATCGAGCCTTGAGCGATTGGCTTTACGATATGAACCCTTGAATACAAAAGGGATATTTAGTTTGTTTGTAATAGTAACAATACGTTCAGCTATACGTAATGCCATATCTTCTCCTTCTATTACACATGGTCCAGCCAGTAAGAAGAAATTATCTTTAGGGTTTTTTGTTAGTTGTTCTATAGTCATGATTCTAAATATATTAATTAGCACTAGACAAATATAATCTTTTCATAAGATTTCTAAGACAATATCGACCTTTTTTGACATGGGTAGCGTTGCATCTATCCAGTGTATATTGAAACCTTTGCGTTCCATTCGTCTGAACCAAGTCATTTGTCTTTTTGCGAATTGATGGATAGCTATTTCGAGCTGTTTGAACATTTCCTCAAAGGAAAGTTCTCCTATGATGTGTTGCGTTACAAACTTGTACTCTAATCCATAATAGATTAAATCATCAGGAGTTAGCCCTTTGTCAAGAAGGTGTTGTACTTCTTGTATCATACCTTCCTCAAGTCTTTCTTTAAGTCGGTTTGTTATTTTTTTACGACGCAAGTCGCGTTCAATATCTACTCCAATGATAAGACTTTTTAGTTCAGGAAACCCTCTTTGGGGTAACTTTTCTTTGGCATAATACATTTCAATTTCAATAGCACGGATGGCTCTATTTGTCGTGTCAATATCTGTTGTATTATGTAGTGTTTTATATTGACTTAATATTTCAGATAGTTCTTTTAATGATTTATTTTTTAGCTCTTGTCTTAATTTTGGATTTTTAGGAACTTGTGCTAATTCATAACTATCTAATACCGATTCTAAATATAGCCCTGAACCTCCACAAAGAATAGGGGTGATGTTTCTATCTTTCAACTGATTATAAACAGTCAGGAAATCTCTTTGGTATTCAAAAATACTATACTTATAGCCGGGTTCAACTATATCTATTAAGTGATAGGGAATCTGTTTGCCCTTTACAGTATAATCAATTAAGTCTTTTCCCGTTCCAATATCCATTCCCTTGTAAATTTGCCTTGAATCACCACTTATAATTTCGGTGTTTAATTCGTAGGCTAAAGCAGCAGCAAAAGAAGTTTTTCCAGATGCTGTGGGTCCTAATATGGTTATTAAATCGTATTTCATATTCTCTTTTATTCTTGTTCTAAAACAAAGATAAAGAAAGAAAGGTGATTTAATTTATAGTTCATCTAAAAAGAACATATAAAAAAAAGAGAGTTGTTTAATAAACTGAACAACTCTCTTTTACTATTGGAATCAATTTAGTTATTGAATACTAAACGATCACCTTTTGCATCGATAACAATGGGTTTTGTACGATCTATTTCATCCGCTAATAATTTTTTAGAAAGATCATTTAATAAGTAACGTTGAATAGCACGCTTTACAGGACGAGCACCAAACTCAGGGTTATAACCTACTTTAGCTACAAAATCAATAGCTCTATCTGTTAAACTCATTTCGATACCTGATTCTTCTAATCTATTTTTGACAGCTTCTATTTGTAGTAACACAATTTTTCTAATCTCTTGTTGCGTTAAAGGTAAAAACATTATTGTTTCATCAATACGATTTAAAAATTCTGGCCTGATTGTTTTTTTCAACCTATTCATCACCTCATTTTTCGTTTCATCGATGATTGACTTTTTGTTCTCTCCTTTCATTTTCTCCATTTGACTTTGGATATATGCACTACCCATATTAGAAGTCATTATAATAATGGTATTTTTGAAATTCACCACTCTACCTTTGTTGTCAGTCAATCGCCCATCATCTAATACTTGCAGTAAGATGTTAAATACATCAGGGTGTGCCTTTTCTATTTCGTCAAATAATACAACAGAGTAAGGCTTACGTCGAATAGCCTCTGTTAATTGTCCCCCCTCATCGTAACCTACATATCCTGGAGGTGCACCAACAAGACGAGATACACTATGTTTTTCTTGATATTCACTCATATCAATACGAGTCATCATTGATTCATCGTCGAATAAAAACTCAGCAAGAGCTTTCGCCAACTCTGTTTTACCTACACCCGTAGTACCTAAGAAAATGAATGAACCAATAGGTCGTTTGGGGTCTTGTAATCCAGCACGACTTCTTCTAACTGCATCGGATACAGCCTCAATAGCTTCCTGTTGTCCAACCACTCTTTTTTCAAGCTCTTCTTCTAAGTGAACCAGTTTATCCTTTTCGCTTTGAAGCATTTTATTAACTGGAATACCAGTCCATCTAGAAACAACATCTGCTATATCTTCTGAGTCAACTTCCTCTTTAATCATAGCACTATCTCCTTGCATGCGATGCAGTTCCTTTTGAGTCTCTTCTATTTCTTTATTGAGAGCTTGAAGTTTTCCATAACGAATTTCAGCAACCTTTCCGTAGTCACCTTCTCGCTCAGCTTTTTCAGCTTCAAACTTTAAGTTTTCAATTTCTATTTTATTCTGTTGGATTTTGTTGATTAATCCTTTTTCATTCTCCCATTTGGCCTTGTAAGATTTCTCTTCTTCCTTTAGTTCTGCTAGTTCTTTAGCTAACTTTTCAAGTTTAGGTTCATCTTTTTCACGTTTAATAGCTACACGCTCAATTTCCAGTTGCAATATTTTTCTAGAAATCTCATCTAATTCCTCAGGTACAGAGTCAATTTCCATCCTAAGTTTTGCTGCTGCTTCATCCATTAAGTCAATTGCCTTATCCGGAAGAAAACGATCTGTAATGTATCGACTACTTAATTCCACTGCAGCTATAATAGCATCGTCTTTAATACGTACCTGATGGTGATTTTCATAACGCTCTTTTAGTCCTCTTAATATAGAAATACTACTAAGCGTGTCGGGTTCATCAACTTGTACTACTTGAAAACGTCGCTCTAAGGCTTTATCTTTTTCAAAATACTTTTGGTATTCATCTAAAGTAGTAGCACCAATACTACGTAACTCTCCTCTAGCTAAGGCCGGTTTAAGAATATTTGCAGCATCCATAGCGCCGTCACCACGACCAGCACCTACTAGGGTATGGATTTCATCAATGAAAAGTATAATGTCTCCTTCCGATTGTTTAACCTCGTTGATTACAGATTTCAATCGTTCTTCAAACTCTCCTTTGTATTTAGCTCCAGCCACTAAAGCTCCCATATCTAAAGAGTATATTTGTTTGTTCTTTAAGTTCTCAGGAACATCACCCCTTAAAATACGATTAGCTAATCCCTCTACTATAGCAGTTTTACCAGTACCTGGCTCACCAATTAATATCGGATTATTTTTTGTTCTTCTACTAAGAATTTGCAATACCCTACGGATTTCTTCATCACGACCTATAACAGGGTCTAGCTTTCCGTTACGTGCCGCAGAGATTAAATTAGTAGCATATTTTTCTAATGATTGGTAGGTGTCTTCACTAGTCTGTGAAGTTACCCGTTGACCTTGTCGTAAATCATCAATAGCAGCACGCATATTTTTTTCATTTACGCCTGCATCTTTCAAAATTGTAGAAGCGTTACTTTGAACAACTACTAAAGCTAAAAGAAGATGTTCTAAAGAGACAAATTCATCTTTCATTTCACTAGCTAGCTGAGTTGCTTTTTGAAAGACCTCATTGAGTGATGAACTCATATATGGATTTCCTCCAGACACTTTAGGATATGAAGACGCTTCTTTTTCTACAATGTTTTGAATCTGTTGATCATTTAACCCTAATTTTTGGAATATAAAGGCCGTTACATTTTCACCAACCTTCATAATACCTAACAGCAAGTGGGCGGGCTCAATCACCTGCTGACCGTTAGCCTGTGCACTATTTAATGCAGACTGTACGGCTTCTTGCGATTTAATTGTAAAGTTATTAAGATTCATATTTTATATTGTTTTGTTATTAATCTTGATTATTCTCTCTGATATAGTAAGTAGCAAACTTGCTTCCAAATGTATTTTTGTACAGTATGTCGTTTATTTCCTTATAGGTAGTGACAAATTGACATCTTTATTGTTGCGTATTAGTGAGTGTTTTTTTATACTATTTGTGGTATGAGTTATGAATAAAGTGTTTTGGTGTAGTGTCAAAATGACAATACTTATTTTAGGTGTCTTTTTTAATGCTTTAATCGAGCTTTGTTGTATCTTTATTTTTATTTAGAAGACAATACATATATAAAAAATGAATCAAAAAGTAAAATTGGAAGACACAGTGATTCTTATTGATACTGTGTTTTATAACTTTCTTGTAACGGATATTAAGAATCACTTTGAGAAGCAGCTAAATAGGNCATTAGAAGTTATTGATTTACCTNCATTAACTACTTATTTGTCTTTAGATATGGGGCTATGTGCTGGAGATAATACAGTACAATTACTTTGGTTGTACACCAAACAGATTAGTGATTTACAGTTTACTAAGCCAAGTAGTCTAAAATCAGATTTAGATGGAAAAGCCTTTCAAAATGAAGTAGGAGAGTTTTTAATGGCTTCTGTTTCTACAGAAGATTTAGTACCAATAGGAGAATTATATGTTGAAGTTTTACAAATGGCTTTAGAAAGTGAAAATGTTAAAAAGATCGCTTTAATCGCTGATTATAGCTCCTATAAAGATATGCTAAATAAGGTTTTGTCGGACAATGAGGAAAAGTTGAAAGAAAAAGAGGTTATTTTCTTCAATATGGGAGAGGTGCAAAAGATGGAGAATGTTCGAAAAGAGATTCTTGCATATCCTTTAATGCAAGCTTTAGGTATAAAGGCTGATGATCTAAAAGAGTAGAAAGATGTCAGTAATGGATTTTCGCTTAAAGGTTTTTTTAAGTGTTGCTCAAAATCAAAGTTTTACTAAAGCATCACAAGAGCTTTTTATAACACAACCTGCAATATCAAAACACATACAAGAGTTAGAATCTGCCTATCAAACACGCTTATTTAATAGGGGAGGTAAGGCTGTGACTTTAACTTCTGCGGGTAAGACACTACATCGTTATGCTGTTGATATAGCTTCTCTTTATAAAAAGGCTGAATTTGAAATGGGGTTGCTTCATGAGGAACTCGTAGGGGAATTAAGATTAGGTGCTAGTACTACAATAGCCCAATATATTTTACCTCCTATATTGGCTCGATTTATTAATCAGTTTCCGACGGTAAAATTGTCTTTAATTAGTGGAAACTCTTATGATATAGAAAATCTATTAAAAGAAAAACAGATTGATTTAGGTTTAATTGAAGGCTCTCATCGATCTGCTGAGTTTAAGTATACCCCTTTTATGAAAGATGAATTAGTTGCTGTAAAAAGCACTAAAAACGAGGGGTTAGGTAAGGATATTCTTTCATTAGAGGAGTTTCAAACAACCCCTTTAGTCTTGCGAGAAAGGGGTTCAGGAACTTTAGAGGTATTAGAACAAGCCTTGAACAAGTATCAAATTAAGTTATCCGACTTGAATGTGTTGATGCATTTGGGCAGTACAGAGAGTATTAAGTTGTTTTTGAAAGAGACCGATGCTATAGCGGTTGTTTCCGTGCGATCTATATATAAAGAGTTGTATGCAGGTAATTTTCAGGTAATCGATATCGAGAACTTACTTATGAATCGTGATTTTTGTTTTGTGTTGCCTCATGGTGAAGAAGATGGGTTACCTAAAAAATTTATGGGATACGTATTGCATAACGAAAAGTTATAGGGTATAAAAATAAACAATTAGTGTTATTGGTAGTACTAGTTTATCTTTGTAGTGATAAAAATAAATAAAACAAAGATGAATAAAGTATTAGCCGCATTAAAACAAAATAGAAAGCCTATCTATTGGAGTATTTCTGTTTTGTTGTTGATTTTCTTACTTCTTGATTATATTCCTAGTCTATCCGCTTACGCAGGTTGGGTAACACCCCCTGTAGCTCTTTTCTTGGGGTTAGTTTATGCTCTATTATGTGGACAGGCTTATCCTAAGTTTAATAAGAAAGTATCTAAGTATCTATTACAATATGCTGTTGTTGGGTTAGGATTTGGTATGAATCTACACGAGTCATTAGCTTCAGGTAAAGAAGGTATGACGTTTACTATTGCTTCGGTTGTTGGTACACTTCTTCTGGGTACCTTTATAGGTTATAAATTATTGAAGGTAGATTGGAGCACCTCCTATTTAATTAGTTCGGGTACTGCTATTTGTGGAGGAAGTGCTATAGCTGCCGTAGCACCTGTAATTAAAGCGGATGAAAGTGCCATTTCTATCTCTTTAGGTACAGTGTTTATATTGAATGCTGTAGCTCTTTTTGTTTTTCCAGCTATTGGACATTGGTTAGATTTGTCTCAACATCAATTTGGTACATGGGCTGCAATTGCCATACACGATACGAGTTCGGTAGTTGGTGCGGGAGCAGCATATGGTGAAGAAGCTTTAGAGATAGCTACAACTATAAAGTTAACACGTGCATTGTGGATTATTCCTGTTGCTATTTTTACCTCACTGATTGCTCGTAAGGGAAATCATAAAATAACTATTCCTTGGTTTATTGTTTTTTTTATTGCTGCTATGTTATTGAATACGTTTGTATTGAATGATATACCTCAAGTAGGCACTGCAATTAATGGATTAGCTCGTAAAGCTTTAATATTCACCTTGTTTTTTATTGGAGCTTCTCTTTCAGTAGATGTGTTGAAGAGTGTAGGTTTTAAGCCTATGTTACAAGGTATTAGTTTGTGGATTATAATAAGTGTTATTAGCTTAATTTATGTTTGTGTTTTTTAAATTTTAGAAAAGCATAATGTTGTTTTGATTCAATCAAAAAACGGAGAGGATGAATTAAAATACCTCTCCGTTTTTACATTATTACTGTATTGAATGATTTATCTACTAGACAATAAGACAATAAGACAATAAGACAATAAGACAATAAGACAATAAGACAATAAGAACGATAAGACGAGAACTTATTTTTCTTCTTGCTTCTTTATCGCCTCAAAGATTAAACCCTCTATTTCTTCGGCTAACTCAGGATTATCAGCGATGCACTGTTTAGCTGCATCACGACCTTGTCCTAGACGAGTATCTTTGTAGCTATACCATGATCCACTTTTTGTAATTACCTCTAAGTCAGAACCTAAGTCTACAATTTCTCCATCTTTACTAATCCCTTTACCATACATAATATCAAATTCAGCTTTTCGGAAAGGAGGAGCCACTTTATTTTTGACTATGCGTACTCGAGTTTGATTACCTAGTACATTTTCACCGTCTTTAATTTGTTGACCTCTTCGAATATCGATACGTACCGATGAGTAGAATTTTAAAGCATTTCCACCTGTAGTAACTTCAGGACTTCCAAACATGACTCCAATTTTCTCACGTAATTGNTTAATGAAGATACAAGTAGTTTTAGTTTTACTTACTGCAGAAGTCAGTTTACGTAAAGCTTGAGACATAAGTCTTGCTTGTAAACCCACTCTGTTATCTCCCATTTCCCCTTCAATTTCAGCTTTAGGAGTTAAAGCCGCAACAGAGTCAATAACAATGATATCTATTGCAGAAGAGCGAATGAGTTGTTCTGTAATTTCTAAAGCTTGTTCACCATTATCAGGTTGAGAAATCAGCAAGTTATCAATATCTACTCCAAGGTTTGCTGCATAAAAACGATCGAAAGCATGTTCCGCATCAATAAAAGCTGCAATACCTCCTGCTTTTTGCGCTTCAGCAATCGCATGAATGGCTAAAGTGGTTTTGCCCGATGACTCAGGACCATAAATTTCAATAACTCGACCTCTAGGGTATCCTCCTACACCTAAAGCCACATCTAAGGCAATAGAACCTGTAGGAATAACCTCTATTTCCTCTTCAATGTGATCATCGCCCATTTTCATAATAGAGCCTTTCCCAAAATTCTTTTCTATTTTATCCATCGCAACTTGAAGCGCTTTGAGCCTTTCTGTTGAGACTGATTGATCTTTTGTTTCCTCTTTTTTTGCCATTTTTTATTTTAATATTTGAGCTGTATGCTCTTTTGTTTTTACTTCTTTAGGACCTATCACTCGTTCTATTACTCCTTCTTCATTGATAATAAAAGTAGTGCGAAAGACTCCCATGTAAGTACGTCCAAAATTCTTTTTTTCTCCCCAAACACCAAATTGCTGAACTAGTTTTTTCTCACTATCTGCAATCAGTGTAAACGGAAGATTGTTTTTATCAATAAAGCGTTGATGCGATTTTTCATCATCAATACTTACGCCAATAACCTCATAACCTTCTTTTTGAAGACTCGTATAGTTATCTCTTAAATTACAAGCTTGAGCTGTACAACCTGGTGTATTATCTTTGGGGTAAAAGTATAGAACTACTTTTTTACCCTTATAACTACTTAAATATATTTCCTTTCCATTTTGATCTATTCCTAGATAATCTGGTGCTTTATCTCCGACTTTCATTTTATAGTTCTAAATCAATGTTGAATTTTTCATNCCAAGGAAGCCCTTGTTCGTTTAGCAACTCCATAAAAGGATCAGGATTAAACTCTTCAACGTTAAATACTCCTGGTTTCTTCCATTTTCCTTGTAAGAATAACATAGCACCAATAGTAGCAGGTACACCTGTAGTGTAGCTTACCCCTTGCATACCTGTTTCTTTGTAGGCTGCTTGGTGGCTACAATTGTTGTATACATAGTATGTTTTCTCTTTGCCATCTTTTATTCCACGGATGCGACAACCAATGGATGTTTCACCTGTGTATTGTTCACCTAAATCTTGAGGATCAGGAAGAACAGCTTTTAAGAATTGTAAAGGAACTATTTCTTGTCCTTTATAATTGATGGGCTCAATGCTAGCCATACCAATGTTTTGAATAACACGTAGATGAGTTAAATACTCTTCACCAAAAGTCATCCAGAAACGAGCACGTTTAATAGTAGGAAAGTTTTTAACTAAAGACTCTAACTCCTCATGATATAGAAGATAAGATTCTTTAGGNCCAATATTAGGATAAGTAATGGGTTGGTGAATTTCTAAAGGCTTAGTTTTAATCCATTTTCCATTTTCATAATAACGCCCGTTTTGGGTAATTTCACGAATGTTTATTTCAGGATTAAAGTTTGTAGCAAACGCTCTTTTATGATCACCTGCATTACAATCTACTATATCTAAATAGTGAATTTCATCAAAATGATGTTTGTCTGCATAAGCAGTATAAACACCTGTTACACCAGGATCAAAACCACAACCAAGAATAGCCGTTAGTCCAGCTTCCTTAAAGCGGTCATGATATGCCCATTGCCAGCTGTATTCAAATTTAGCTTCGTCTCTAGGTTCATAGTTTGCTGTGTCTAAATAATTCACTCCACATGCTAAACAAGCATCCATAATAGTTAAATCCTGATAGGGGAGAGCCACATTAATAACAATATCTGGCTTAAATTCTTTAAATAAGGAAATTAATTCTTCTACTTTATCTGCATCTACTTTTGCAGTTTTTATATTGGGATTACCGACTGCTTTTACAATCTCATCACACTTTGATTTTGTGCGACTAGCAATCATGATATCTTCAAAAACATCTGAATTTTGTGCAACCTTATGTGCTACAACAGTACCCACACCACCTGCACCAATGATAAGAACTCTATTCATAGTTTGTTTAATTATTAATTTATATGTTTTTACTCTCTTTAGTTATAGCAAATATACATTATTATTTAATAGATTAGACTTTTCTGACCTACTTTCTAGAAACTATTAAAAGTAAGCTAATTGTGTTTTATTTAACATTTTTGTCTAATATTAATGCAGTAATTCTTATTTCTGAACATTTACAAAACAGATTTGTTACTAATTATACAAGAATAAAACAAAACATTTATGAACAAGAGAAAAAGTATTTTAATTGGATTATTCAGTTTATCAATTATACTAATTATGGGGTGCGGAACTGCAAAAAATGGATTATCCTTTTCTGAGCTGAATGGAGAGTGGAATATAATTGAATTGCAAGGTGATGTTGTTGTGCCTGCAGATAATCAACCTTATCCTTTTGTGGGATTTGATACCTCTACTGGACGTTTATATGGTAATAGTGGATGTAATAGAATGATGTCATCAGTAACTCCTGGAGGACAAGTTGGTGAGATTAACATTGGAAATGTAGCTGGTACTCGTATGGCTTGTAATAATATGGAGCTGGAACAAAAAGTGTTGAAGGCTATGCAAGAGGTGAAAAGATATAAAAAATTATCGGGTAACAACATTGCCTTATGTGATGCTAACAATGTATCTGTTATGATATTAGCTCCTAAAGAGGGAGGGGCGTCTCTTGCTTCATTAAATGGCGAATGGTTTATTACTACAGTTAATGATGAGGCTGTATCTTTTGATATGAGAAAACAACCTTTTATCTCTTTTGATGTTTCTAAAGAGCATGTACATGGTTATTCTGGATGTAACACATTCAACGGGGGATACAAAATAGATGAAAAAATCAGTAATTCACTTACTTTTCCTGCTTTGGCTTCCACTATGATGGCTTGTATGGATATGGAGCTAGAGGGTAAAATATTAAAAGCACTTGATGCTGTAACTACTTATAAGCAAACAGTAGAAGGGCTTGCATTGTTTAATGCTGAAGGAAATAGAGTGATGACGCTGTTAAAGAAAAAATAAGGGGTTTTTAGATTGTTTAAGGAGAAAGTAGGAAGTAGTCCACACGGAGTGCTTCCTATTTTTATTTATATAGTTTATTAAGTACTATAATATCTCTGTTTTAACGATTCCTCTTTATTTAATGTTATGTTTGTTTTTACATATAAACTTTTATCCAAATGAAAAATATAAAAATAGTTGAGGTTGTAGAATGTAAGTCTAACTATGTTAAGGTCATTAATTGTTTATTAACTCAGTTAACGCCAAATGCTTCTATTTTTACCAAGGATGACTTGAATGCTATCATATCATCCGATAGCTCTCATTTGTTTCTACTCTTTTATCATGAAAAAGTGGTTGGTATGTTGACTATTGGGCATTATAAATGTCCTACAGGCATAAAGTATTGGATTGAGGATGTTGTTGTAGATAAAGAATATAGGGGTAAACGACTTGGTTTTGCTTTATTAGAGCATGCTAAATCTTTTGTGAGTGCGCAGCAAAAAGGTGTTTTAATGTTAACCTCTAATCCCTCTCGCATTGCAGCAAATAATTTATATCAAAACATAGGATTTGAGCCAAGAGATACGAATGTGTATCGTATGCTTTTTGAAGATGATGAATAGTATTTATTTAAAATTGGTATTTGTTGTTGTTTAAAGCAATATGCAGATTTAAATTATACGTTTAAACAATATCATGTGTTGCATTTGTTTTCCATTCTCATAGATTGGAAAAGGATAATTTTCCAGAAAAAAGTTTTGACGAATATTGTAGGGTTGAAATCCATTCTTTAGGTAAAAGTTTATAGATTGAGTACTTGTATCGCCTGTTCCAACAATTAACTCTTTATATAGATTCTCCGTTGCATATTGAATGCTGAAGTCAATCAACTGTTTTCCGTACCCTTTATTTTGCTCCTGATTATCAATAGCAATGTTTTTAATTTCAAGTACGGAAGACGATACCTGGTAAAGAGCTATAACACCTATTGGAATAGGATTAAGTTTCGTATAGGCATAAAAAAGCTTGGATTCATAAATGTACTTATCAATTGCTTCTTGAGTTTCATCAGCTAAAAGCAACAGCGAATAGGGGATAGCTTCGTTTGTTTTGTGAGGAACTATTAATAATCTCATCATATTATAATATATATGGCATTACAAATATACCTTTAATTTAATTTTCTATTATGAACTATTTCTGCTTTTTATAAAACAAAATGCTACAAGATTCTGTTAGATAAGTTCAATAGATTGTCAAAAAATGAATTACATTAGAGTTTTGATAATTTTTTATTAAAGTGAATAGTAGGATAAAAAATAAAAACATGAAAAAAATTACTTTGTTATTAATGGCTATGCTCTTTTTTGTAGCTTGTGAAGGTGATCCTGGTCCCATGGGTCCTCCTGGAGAACCAGGACAAGATGGAGTAGGAAATTGGAAAATAGTGGAACTTACCATAAAACCTGAAGATTGGAAGTTACAAGATGGAAGCAATGAGGGAGAATTAAACTCTCGTTTTACATACGTTGTAGATGTTGATGAAATTTCTGAATTTGTTTTTTGGGAGGGGGCTATATTAGTTTATTATTATCCTAATGGAAAAGAAAATATTAAAACTCCATTACCTTATATAACTCACCATGGGAATGTGGAAGGTGAGGAAGAATTAATTTGGACGGAGACTTTTCATTATGATGTGGGAGTTGGAGATATTGCATTTTATTTAACCTATTCGGACTTTGCTACTACTGTAAAACCAGAAGAAAACATGGAAATAGATGTTGTTCTTTTATGGTAAGG